>Ga0209780_1000103_pt1 | contig 36522 bp, 29 predicted proteins | sample WorMetexBAHAMAS2_FD_187384 | JGI IMG/M metagenome (GOLD analysis project Ga0209780, IMG submission 187384) | Marine gutless worms symbiont microbial communities from Max Planck institute for Marine Microbiology, Germany - Inanidrilus exumae... | ecosystem: Host-associated > Annelida > Digestive...
GGCGATGAAATCATGGAAGTTAGTCAGTAGCAAGCGCATATTGATTTTTTTGTCTGGTGTTAAGTAATCGACAAAATCGGTGTCAGTCTCTTCAGAAAAATATTCATCCTCTAAACCATTAAAAAGCGGTTGGAAAGTTCGCATAATCCGATACTGGTAAATTGGATTCACTATCCGACAATTTCCATCATAGTCAGAAACAATAACACCATAAGTAAATAATTCACTGATAATTTCGTTGTCTAAATTAAATGGCACCGGTTGTTCTTTAAGGGCAATTCGCAGCAATGCTGACTCAAAGCGTGGCTTTTTACGGATATTGGTTGTAAAATGTGAAATATTAACGTTGCGTTCAATCAATATCTGTTTGTGAGCCATTTCAAAATGAGAAAGGCTAATGGATTGTTCAAGCCCAATTTCCATCTCTTCCGTTAATATCTGCCCAAGTCGATTGACAAGAAAGGGTTGTCCGGCGGTTTGCTTGTGAAGCGTTTCAATCACGTCAGTTGCGACAACTTGTCCCGTTTCCTCGGAGTATTGCTCGAAAAGTTCTCGCACCTGTGAGATCGTAAAATTAGGCAAAATGAATTCGTCTTGGATATTAAAGGGCGATATCGAGCGATCATAGTTGAGTTGGGTGATGCTCTTGACGCCGACGATTCCTACGCTGTAGGGGCATCTTTCAGTTGTTTTAGACAGATAGATACGACGCAAGGCGTAAAGAAAGTCACTCAACGCGCCTCTGGGAATACCATCAAACTCATCAATGATAATCACGAATCGTTGTTTTTTAAGATAACCCGCCAGATTTTTAAAAAAACCTATCATTGAGACATGATCAGTGATTGAAGATTTTTCTAAAAATTCAAGCAAGCCCTCAGAGGGAACTGATTGGCGTTTTTGAAACGTGTTTAAAATCTCCTCACAAATATCTTGATGAAGATAACCGTAAAATGCTTCAATCGAAATATTTTGATAGGTTTCAAAATCCAATTGGATCGGAAAATAGGTGTTGTCTTCCGTTGAAAGTGCATCAAGTGTCCACCGAAAAAAGGTCGTCTTACCCGTTTGGCGTGGCGCAAAGATGACAATATATCGCCCCTGTTTGATTCGCTCAGCGAGTTCAGCGATTTCGGTTTTACGTGGGACAGCGTAGTTGCGGGAGGGTTCAACTGGTCCACGAGTTTCAAAAATGCGTTTTTTATTTGGCATGGTTTTTGTCTTTAAAAGCAGTCGAAAAACTAAATAGGAGTCCAAGATAAATCTCGGACTCCTACCAACAACATACTATTGATTAGAAGGCTTTTCCTGCACCACAGGAACAGTATAACTGACAACCTTCACTCCTTCTATCATTTCCACCTCCTGCCCTGCCTTGGGTTTAACGCGGTGATCAAATACCACATAATATCCCTGATAAATACCCTCTAATTTTAGATATTTAGCTAATTGACGTTTACCAGCTTGATAACGTTTATTGCCTTCCCAGATTTTTGTTTCGACAATGTACTTAGCATTTTGGTGTAAAATAATCAAATCTATTCTACCTCGTCCACTCCGTACTTCGAGATACATAAACCCGTGTACCTGTCGTACAAAAGCATCAAGATAGCCAAATAAGAGGTATTGTCCAACAAATTCTTGGGGGGTGTCTGGCACTTGAAGGATTCGATAGCCGGCACGGGCGATGAAATCATGGAAGTTAGTCAGTAGCAAGCGCATATTGATTTTTTTGTCTGGTGTTAAGTAATCGACAAAATCGGTGTCACCATCCTCGGGGAGATAGTCTTGTTCAAGCCCATTGATGGTGGGCTGAAATGTCTGCATAATGCAATATTGATAAATAGGGTTAGCTATTTCGCAAAGGCTATCATCGCTTTTTTTCAAAACGCCGTAAGTCACGAGTTCGCTGATAACTTTATCGCGGAGATTGAATCGTATCCCAGCATCATAGGATGTGATTTTCATCAAAAGAGATTCAAAGCGCGGGTTTCTCTGGATATTAGTCACTAAATGATCTATATTGACATTGGATTCCTCAAGAATCTGTCGATGAGCCACTTTAAAATGTGCGTGAGTTATTGTCGTTGTCAATGGAATATCCATCTCTTCCGTTAATATCTGCCCAAGTCGATTGACAAGAAAGGGTTGTCCGGCGGTTTGCTTGTGAAGCGTTTCAATCACGTCAGTTGCGACAACTTGTCCCGTTTCCTCGGAGTATTGCTCGAAAAGTTCTCGCACCTGTGAGATCGTAAAATTAGGCAAAATGAATTCGTCTTGGATATTAAAGGGCGATATCGAGCGATCATAGTTGAGTTGGGTGATGCTCTTGACGCCGACGATTCCTACGCTGTAGGGGCATCTTTCAGTTGTTTTAGACAGATAGATACGACGCAAGGCGTAAAGAAAGTCACTCAACGCGCCTCTGGGAATACCATCAAACTCATCAATGATAATCACGAATCGTTGTTTTTTAAGATAACCCGCCAGATTTTTAAAAAAACCTATCATTGAGACATGATCAGTGATTGAAGATTTTTCTAAAAATTCAAGCAAGCCCTCAGAGGGAACTGATTGGCGTTTTTGAAACGTGTTTAAAATCTCCTCACAAATATCTTGATGAAGATAACCGTAAAATGCTTCAATCGAAATATTTTGATAGGTTTCAAAATCCAATTGGATCGGAAAATAGGTGTTGTCTTCCGTTGAAAGTGCATCAAGTGTCCACCGAAAAAAGGTCGTCTTACCCGTTTGGCGTGGCGCAAAGATGACAATATATCGCCCCTGTTTGATTCGCTCAGCGAGTTCAGCGATTTCGGTTTTACGTGGGACAGCGTAGTTGCGGGAGGGTTCAACTGGTCCACGAGTTTCAAAAATGCGTTTTTTATTGGGCATGGTTTTTGTCTTTAAAAGCAGTCGAAAATTGATGAGATGAAGGTATGGGGCGTTCTTGAATTTTTTCCAGTTGCTCTGGATTACCCTACATTGATATGGTTTTTCCGGCACGATATAGCATTGACTTTTACCAACATAATGTCGGGTGCTGGACGGGGTACCCCGTCCGTAAAATTTCACTCGCACGACTCCTTGGGCATCCTTTGGCGCTGGATACGACTCTAAAACGGGCGAGTGAGTCTGCCACCCCTATGGCGATACGTATTTTACCATAAAATAGAGCGTCTTAGACAACTCAATCGGGGCTTGCCTTGGGCGGGTGCTGCCAAGAGTACCGCCAGCCTAGCTGGTAGGGTCAAAAACAGTTAGCTTAACACGGACAAATATCGACAAATAATCTGTTTGTTTTAGCGACCAATTCCGCTTTACAAACTATTTTTTATTTGGTAATGTTCGCTGTACCTTTCTGGTGTACGGCGAGTTCCGCCGGAACTAACGCTTGCCAGAAATGAGAACATGAGTCCTGTGGGGATATGGGTTGGAGTACGGCCTCTGTAAAATCCCCTCAATAGGGATTTACAGAGCGAGAACCAAGCTTTTTCCCATGGGCAATCTCAGGGCAAGAACCGAACCGTGGTGATATTTATCCACAAATCGGAGAACGGCTAACAAACTTAATCCTAAGCCTTCTAAATAATGCCTGACCATCAAGAATATTTAAAGATCGCCGCGCTTCGCTTTGATAAAAGTGTGAAAAAATCCCATGTTCAACAATATTTTTCAAAAGTGCCGGATCATCCGCCAGCCACCATGCTTGCAAGGCGGTATGATATAGTGTCCACATCAAACTAATGGGGATCAGAACGGCAACACTACGTATTTTCAAAGTGAAAACGGCAGTCATTAAACTAGAAAACGTAGGCAAAACCTACACCCATTATGCACACGGCATAGATCGTTTATTGGAAATAATAACCCACCGCCCACGCCATCAAGCTTTTACAGCCTTGCATCCCGTGAATTTAGAAATTTCAGAGGCTCAAGTCGTGGGCATTATCGGCAATAATGGTGCGGGAAAAAGTACCTTATTGAAAATCATCGCCGGGACTTTACAACCGGATGGTGGACACTTTGAAGTCAATGGGCGCGTTGCCGCCTTGTTGGAATTAGGTGGGGGCTTTCATCCAGAGATGACAGGGCGCGAAAATGTTTATTTAAACAGCACCATGATGGGCTTAACTTCAAACGAGATTGACGCGGAATATGATGACATCGTTGCCTTTGCCGGCATTCAAGACTTCATGGAACAGCCTGTTAAAACTTATTCCTCTGGCATGTTTATGCGACTCGCTTTTGCGGTGGCAACCAGTGTCGATCCTGATATTCTTATTATTGATGAAGCCTTATCAGTCGGTGATGGGGCGTTTGCCCGTAAATCTTTTGACCGCATCATGCAGTTTAAACAAGCCCAAAAAACCATTTTGTTTTGCTCGCATTCGCTATATCAGGTTGAGGCGATCTGTGATCGCGTGATTTGGCTAGATAAGGGTCGTGTTAGACTGGATGGTGTACCCAGTGCGGTAGTGAGTGCTTATAATCAATTTATGGCGCAAGCGCAATCCGTGTCCGAGGCAAACCAATCCCAGGAGCCAGCTTTTGCCTCGAATCTTGATGGTAGCGCACATCTGACTGACATCATCGTCAGCGTTGACGGCATAACGGGACCAAGCTTAGAGGCTTTAAGCCTTAAGAGTGAATTATGTCTCACGATAGGCTTTGCCTCCGATCCCAAATTACCACCCCCTAGCATCGGTTTAGTAATACACGGTGCCGATGGGCGGATGATTACCAGTGCTGGCACAAAACATGACGGTTTGATTATTAAACGCGATGCCCAAGGACATGCCAAAGTCAGGGTACACTTTGCACAGTTGGCTTTATTAAAGGGTGAATATTGGATTGCGGTGTACTTGGTGTGTGAAAATGCTATCCATATATATGACTCCGCTAATCTCCCCACAAAAATCAACGTGCATCAACAGGGTTTAGAGCTTGGAGTTGTGAGTTTGCCGCGTCGTTGGGTGCAAATTTGAAAGAATTGTGAATTTTATTAACGGAGACAGTCAGCATTAAACACCAAAACCACGAAATTAAAGCCAGTCAAAAAATTAACTCTTGACAAACAATATTTATTTGTAGTTAAATTAAAATTCATCGTATCGGGGATGATGTACGAATTCCCGAAACCCCGTTCAACCCAAACACAAAGGAAAACTATGACCACATACACAAAACTAAAACGCATATCCGCCATCGCCGTTTTCGTGACAGCTTCTTCCTGGCAAACTCATGCCCAAGCGGAATATGGCGACTGGCTGACGCACGGCGGCTTTATTGGCCACGCCTACAACGGGGGCGTGGTGAAACGGCCCTTAAGTCAAGTCAGCACCCACACCGCCCTACCCGCAGTAACATAAAAGCGGACTGGGTAGAACCCCCTCCATCGGGACAACCCTATCAATTTTACGCCAACGGCAACCAACAGGCTCCCATCGCTATAGAAATATACGTGGATCGATACGATCCCCAAGTCAAACCCGACAGTTTTTTTAATGCCTTCCGTTTTTACCAAGATCACACCAACCAAGATTTCGGGAAAAACACCTTCCAAAACAACGGACTGGTAACAACGCAAGCCAACGATTATCGGCACGGGGTATTCAAATCTTCCGGTAATGACACTTACGCCGATAATGATATTGTCCCACCCGATAATGATATTTTCCCACCCAAGGACGGTGGAGGCGCCTGCAACCCCGACAACAACTGTTACTTATTAAACGTATATTTACAAATTAACAAAGTCTCGCAACCTAGCATATGCGTTGAGATACCTGGCACCAAAGTAACTAATTGCGGCGATTATCCAACACCCCTTTTAGCCAAAGCAATCGAACCCATTCACTACGACAACAGCGATTTTCAAATCGTTAAAACGGATGCTTCCTGGCACAACGACTTTAGCCATTTTTTCATTTGGAACGTTTACAATTATCAGGTTATTGGAGAAAGGCCCAGGATGTCTTCGCTCACCGTAGATAGGACATTCTCTCATTACGCTTGGGGCCATTGCGATACAACCAAACAGCCGCATAGCGGAAGCTGCTGGGGAACATATCGTGAACACACGTTTTCGCCGGGTTTGATTGGTCAATATTTTTTATCTACGGAAAACACAACGGATCCCAAGAGAAGCTTTTATACTTTCTTTGATGTGCCGGCTATCCTTGGCGCGCCACTCGAAAAATCACGAACATTTAATGAGGTCGTTCACATTATTGATACATATGGCAACGAACAAGATATCACGCTAACCACCTGCTTTGGGGACGCTTGCTGATAAATAAATTGACACCAATGCCAGCAAACGCTACCCCATAAACTTACCACGGCAGCGCTACTCGCAGAGCAAAATCATCCATCCAAATGAGCGGGCGTCCTCGAGGCGCCACGCCGTGGTAATAACGGCCAAAGCCACCCACGGCTTTGGCTCTCACACTCTCAACAAAGAAAAAAGGAAACGTATCACATGAAACACGCAATTGCAATAATCACATTGCTTGCCAGCTTGAACTCCTATTCCCTGGGGGGCAACGGCGACAGCCCATACATCTACTCCGAGGGCAAAAACTACAAACAACTAGGAAAAGTAAACGTAGATCCACGCACAGGAAACCTGAGTTTTAACTACCAACTTGGTGGAATTATGGCAAACCTAAAAAGGGGCCCCAAACTCACCCTAACCGCCCAGTACAACAGCCTAGAAACCAGCAACAGATTTCAAATAGGGCGCGGCTGGAACTTCAACATAACCCACTACGAACCAGAACACCAACACCTAGTTCTAGGCAACGACTCCAGCCACAAAATTGTCTTAGATCAACAAGGCAACCCACAAACTCAATACCAAAAACTCAAAAACATACAAATTCGGACATCACCCGAACCCGACATGCTACTTGAAATACTCTACAAAGCTGGTCACAAAGAAAAAATCAACAAATGGGGACAAATGACCGAACTTTGTGGGCAGAGCGGAGAATGCTTGCTGTTCGACTACGACATAGAAAGCAGCGCCCTAAAAAAAATCAGCAGCAACTCCAATCCCAACGTCATCACCCTTGACAAACAGCAAGGAAACATCGTAATCACCGCCAATCGAGCCGACGGAAAAAGCTACCAAACCACCCTAGTGCAAGCGCAAGGACTTTTAGTAGGTATCCAACCAGGAGTTCCAAACACAGATCCAATCACATTTGAATATGGAAGTGACGGCCTAATTCACGCCATAAACCTACCAGGCGGCGGCACTCACGAATTCGAATATACCTCTCTTCCGGTTCCAACAGGAGGACCCGTAAGCCACGTACCCGCAGTCAAGCGCTGGGTATCTCGAGCCAACCACGGACAACCTGGTCGCGAACGGCGCTATTGTTACGCCGGCTTAGGCGGCTCACACTGCCAGCATGGAGACGGACGTAGCTACCTAGGATATGCCAGCGGCATCTCCTATATTCCGAATGAAGACAACCTATTTCACCGGGACCAATCCTACACCTATCAAACCGAAACTCACCACAGCGACAAAATAGAAATACGAACCTTTAACAAATTCCACCTCCTGGTCCACAGCCAAACTACGACACCGAATAACCAACCACTCAGGGAACACCGAATCGGATACCCCGCCCCAGGAAGCACCACATTCGACCAACTTCCGCCCAATTACCAACTTCCGACCAGCGTAGAAACCCACTATTTTTCTCCACAAACTCCCGGAAGTAGTCGCACGACCAGGACACACAATACTTACGACGACTATGGAAATCCAACCAGCAAGACAGACGCGATGGGACGCCTTACGACATACACCTACTGCCCTGTCACACCATCCGGACAACAAGGTTGTCCTCAATCGCAGACGCCTTTTGTACGCTACCTACTAACTAAAAACTCTCACAACCAAGACCAAACCCAGGTTCACACACTTCGATACAGCTACGAAAAGATTGACTCACCTTTCGGAGGCGAAATCATTCTAAAAAAAGGAAAGGACTTGGTTATCAATGGCGTAAAAATCAAATCTGAACAACGCCAGTTTTACAGAAACCCTAACGAACCCCACTACGGCTACCTGCAACAAAAACAGGTGACAGCCAAAAGCAAGAGTAGCTTGATACATCAAACCTATCAACAAGCACAACAACACAACCAACTACGTATTCGTCAAACAATCTCCGACTCAGAATACTACGACAAACACGTGAGTTTACACCACGTACGGCACCCAGTACTAGCATCACAAACCATCCAGGGTGACGCTAAAGAAATAAACTACGATGCCGCAGCACGTGTAATTTACGAAAAATTAACCAAGGGCACAACCGAACAAGAAAGGCACCATCACTACGTACAAACACAAGGTAACAATTTCGTGGAATCCGTATATCACACCGGATATAAACGAAAAACAACATTCGACGGCTTGGGAAGAAAAATCGGCGAATATGCTGCCTACGACGGTCAGAATTACGTACAAATAGCCAGCTACGACTACAACACCGACGGCTATTTGCAGCGAAAAACCCTTTATAACAAAGATCAACACACCGGTGCCTATAATCTAGTGACCACCTACGAATATGACTCCCTTGGAAGAAAAATCAGAACTACCAACGCCTTAGGCGTAACTAGCCGCAAGGAATATGACGACGTTTCCAATAGCGTTACCGAATATAAAACCTCAAAAACTGGACAAATGTTGGCAAAACGCACCGTCAGAAAGAATGATGAAGGCAAGAAGATACAGATAATCCAGTACTACACAAACGGTCATCTTTATGCCCAACAAAACTTTGCTTATGAAGGCTTTGGGCGCGTAAAAACCAAAACCATCAACGGACGTAGCACGAGTTACGCATACGACGATGCCAATTTTAGGCGTTCCTCCACTGATCCATTAGGAACTACGGCTCATTTTGATTTGGACCCACTCAGTCACAAGCCGGAACAGGTACAAATAAACAGCCGCCTCCTAGGAAAACTGGAATATGACCCATTCGGAAGGATGATTGCTGTCACCGACCCTGAAGGGCATCAACGGCATATGCATTATCAAGGAGGACTGTTGGCAACACAAGAAGACGCCTTGGGGAATCAAACTCGCTACACTTACAAACAGGCGCTCCTGGAGAAGAAAACCTTTCAAAGTCACGACGGCTCCGAACACGCGACGGAAGTATATTCTTATAACCAATTCAATCAACTTGAGAAAGTTGGCAGCGATACCACCGAAGTCATTTACGATTATGCGTTAGACGGCAAGAAAACGAAGGAAACGCGCGGGTATCAACATCCATCTGCGACCGACTCGTATGTACAAACGTATGCCTACGATCAGCTAAGAAAACTCAGCGAATTAACGGATGATAAAGGCAACCGCTTGGAACACGTAAGAAACCAACACGGGCAATTGCAGGCTGTCCGTTACAACGGGCAAGACTACCTATCTTACAGCTATGACGGATTCGGGCGCGTCCAAACAGTGTCTCGCATTGACAACATCCAAACTCAATACGAATACGACGAATTTTCCAGACCAATCCACATTAAGCACTCCAAAGATGGTGCTGTCCTAGAAAGTTACCGTGTCGACTATGACAACGATAACCGAGTAGCTCGAATTAAGACCAACAAATCGAATTATTCGAAAACTAGGACAGATACGTATGGCTATGATCCGCTTAACCGTCTTATATCCTACAAATGCGAAGGGCATTGCAGCGACTTCTCAGACAGTATCGGTATAGGCTATAATTATGATAGTTTTAATAATTTAACATATGCTACTGTATGGGATAATGCCCAAAATGCTCTACTTGCCCACGATGAATACAAATATCCGGCCACCGGTAATCCAGTGAAGTTATTGAGTATGGATACTTCCAATAGTCAGGGGTCCTCAACGGTTAGCTTAACTTACAACGCGAACAATCAGGTGGTTCGGGAGCAACACAGCGATTCGATAGCTGGCGCGCCATTTCATATCGAGTATCACTATGATGTCAGAGGTAACCTGGTAAGGATTGTGAAAGATACGGACAATAGTCTCTATTTATATGATGAACGAGGGCGGATCATTTATTCCCAATTTAACGGCAATTTGCCTGAAATAACTTATTATTTCAATAAGCACCCCTTGTTGACTGTGCAGGATGGCAAAACTAGTTTTAATATAGGTAAGGGACAGTTGATTAGCGTTGGCGAACAGGGTAATTTGCACAGGTTATATTCCTCGGTCGGCAATATCAGCGCAGTTTTCGATCCCAGAGAGGGAGCTTGGTCACGCTTCAATTATCTGCCTTACGGACAGCAGGTAGTAGAGCAGGGAGTTTCCAAGAAAAGGGGATTTCAGGGAAATCTAGTTGATTCTACCAGTGGACAGGTGGTTTATGGGAATGGGCAAAGATTTTATTCTCCGCGATTGCGGCGTTTTATGGCGTATGATACGGGTTATTCTCCTTTTGGAAAGGGCGGTTTTAATGGTTTTGCTTACGGTGGGAATAGTCCTACGAATTATTCGGATCCGAGCGGGCATAGTATTTGGTTAATTTTGCTTAATGTTTTGATGATGGTGGGGGGAGAACTGGTCGATCCTGCTGGTGGCGGGGCGGCCGCTGAGGCGGCAGCGGAGACTGTTGAGGGAGAGGTTGCGACTACTACGGCAACTACGGCTGCGGCAACTGGGACCACCGAGGCTACGGCAACCGCCACGGCCACTACAACGACCACCGCTACCACGGCAACCACCGCGGCCACTACAACGACCACTGCGGGGGAGGAACTCGGGGCGGTAGGGGGTGCAGAAGACTCCTCCATATCTGGAGAAAATATAGCTGAGAACATTACCTTGGGGCGTAGTGGCGGGGAACGGCAAGCATTTTGGCGGGGCTATTTTATGAACTCGCCGTTGCGCGACTCGGCATTTACGCTTGATAATATACAATCGTCCGACCGGGCATTTTTTTTACAAACCCAACGGGCTGATGGGGGATTGCATGTGGATATTTTCGACAGGCGGTCGTTGGAGGAGTGGGTCTCTGCGGGCAATATAACGAATCCTATAAACCGCGAGCCCCTGTCACCGAGCGATATTGAGGCCCTTGGTGGAGTTGGCGCAGGCGCAGCAAACCCGGTCGCAGATGTTCCAGCCGTAGGTGTTCCGGGTCCAGAATTCAACGAATTCGACTTCGACAACCCACCTCCTGCTATGTGGGAAATTGGTCAGAGCTCCTGGGATGATTTCTGGATCCCCTCTGACGAATCGCAACCCGCTGTCCCCCGGCGATATGATGATTTGTAAGTAATTGAGGTACTGGCGATCTAAACCGTTATCAGTTATCAGTTGTTTCGGGAATGGGGCTCCGCGGATTTCCCGAAACCCTATGTGCCGGACGGGGTTGTAAACCCCGTCCGGCAATCAAAATTTGAACTGTGATTTATGTGATTTTTATGATTGATGTGATTGGTAAGTAATTGAGGTATTGGCGATCTAAACCGTTGACACGTAATACGCCGATCCGATCTACAGCATCAAACAAATCACATAAATCACAAAAATCACAGTTCAGACTTATTTAGCGGCAACTCCGTTATCCGAACGACGAACAGGGTGCGCCCCTGAAAAGCGACGTAATCTCCGGGCACCCGAGCAACACTTGAACTCGCTAATTTTACGGCTTTAGATGCCTTTCCGCTAAATTAAATCGAGCTTTCCCCTGCGCGGCTAATCGCAATAAACGCCAGCTCTAGTTCAGCTCGTTCACACAATGGATAGAGCCCCTTCTCGGCGTTGCTGAAGCTTGTTGTACGATTTAAGGCCACCTGCTTGATTGGCTCCCAATTTATTTGGGCGGCTGCGGGCGGCGGCTCTGGCTGTTACTGAATGGCTGGTGATACTGATTTTGAAAAAAAAGAGGCTAACTAAATATATGGCCCATAAAACTATCAACATATCTTGACAACATAGAATATATTCTATATCAGACCCCCCCCTACGAAAGCAAGAAAGGCCTTAAAACTAACCAGCGTTAATCGAAGACACCTATCAAAACCAGACAAGCAAGGCAAAATTAAGACCACTACCCAACGGGCAATACGACTACAACCCCGAAGACGCTTACAACTGGGAAAGAACATCAAAATCTTAAAATAACTTACGCCCGCATTTCCTTTCCACCTCAAAACAAAAGCCTGACTTAGCACATCAAATTGAAATGCTTGAAAATTTTTCTCTGTATCAAGGCATAAAGATTGATCACGTTTTTTCCGACATTGCCAGCGGAATAAATTTTGAAAAGCGTTTCGAGGCAAAAGTTTTCGCTACCGCGAAAACTTTTGCCTCCAATTTTTTGACATGCTTGACTTGGTCACTGACGGGCAAGTCGAAAAAGTCTTTATAAATTATAAAGATCGCTTAAATAGAATTGGATTTGGATTATTTAAACACCTATTCCTAAAATTCGGAACAAAAATAATTGTGGCTAATAGCCACGCCAATGAGAAGCTAGATAGCAGCGAGCCACAAATCACGAATGAAATTATTACCTTGATCCACTATTTTTCGATGAAACACCACTCCAAACGCCGAATCAAACGTGCCATAAAGGTGCTCAATGAAGAAAGCACTCAAAACAAAAATTAGGGGCTTGGAAAAGTCCCAATTCAAAAGGCTAAGGAAACTGACTCACCACGCCAAGAATCTCTACAATCAAACTTTATGGACTTTGCGAGAAGCCTTTGAAGCAACCGGGCTATATTTTTCCTATCCCCAAATGGACAAAGCCATGAAGCATGTTGAGAACCTTGAGGGCGAAATAAATTACCGATTCCTGAAAAGCGGTCTCAACAAATATTAGGAAGACTGGATAAAAAAATAAATACTTTTAAAAATAAAATCAATATGTTAAGAATAATACTAGCAAGTATAAGGGGCAGCCAAGGCCGCCTCGTTTCAAGAAAAGCCAATATTATAACCTGATTTACACCTATCAAGCTTTTCAAATTGATAACGACCAAATCGTTCTGGATGCCAAGAAGGCTACTGAATTAAAAATTCCTCTACCCAAGCAACTAATAGGTAAAACTATCAAGCAAGTAGAAATTATCCCAAAACCTCGGTCGTTCCAAGCCATTTTCGTGTACGAGGAAAATAAATCATCCTATCAACAAGTCGCGCAAAATGATAAAGTCATGTCAATTTACTTAGGGTTGAATAACCTAGCAACCTGCGTGACTAATGGTGTTATTAAGCCTTTTATTATTTATGATCGGCGAATAAAGTCTATTAATGCCTATTACAACAAAATCAATGCGAAAATCCAATAAAAACTTTAAAAATCAAGAAGTATAAAATGGTCAGTTCGGCTTCAACAATTAACAGACTGGCGCAATGCGATAATCAATGATTATCTGCATAAAGCCACTGCACATGTCGCCAAAAGTTGTTTAGCTCACAAAATTTCAACAGTTGTAGTAGGTGAAGTGACTAAGTCTTTGGATAATATTAATTTCTGCAATCAAACCAATAAAAATTTCGTTACTTTGTCTATGGGCCAGTTTATAGATAAATTACGCTATAAATTAGGGCAACATGGAATTTAATTAAAAGTTGCAAACGAGAGCTACACGTCCAAAGCAAGTTTTGTTGATGGTGACGCAATGCCTAAAAAATACGATAAAGAGGCAAAACCTATCTATAGCGGCAAACGGGTAAAACGCGGTTTGTACCGGAGCCAAGATGGCATCTTAGTTAATGCTGATGCTAATGGCGCGTATAATATTTTGAGAAAGAGTAGTTCTAAGTTTTCGTTTAGGAAGCTAGTTGAACGAGTTGGTGGTTGCGTTGGAATCTGGTTGCATCCTACTGAGCGTGTTTTTATTAAGTAACTCTAGGCTACGGCGAGGAGATAGTGGGTTGGTCATTCCCGGGTTCGGGAATATGGAGGAAATAGCTCTATATTGTTCTATATTTCACAACAAAATTTTGATCTGGCCGTTGTCAAACAAGGGCGTGAGGTATTTATTGATTCCAATTTGGGCACTAATGGCGTTGTTTGTGCCCAATGTCATCCCAATGCAGCTAATACGCATCCAGAAACTTATCCTAAGTTTCAACAGCAATTGGGAAAAGTGGCTCCCTTATGGGAGATGATCAATTGGTGTATTCGCAATCCACTGGAAGGCAAAGCTTTAAAGGCTGATGATCCCAGAATGATTGCTTTACAGGCGTATATAACATACGAACGACGTGGTGTAAAACTAGCACCCGGTAAACATTAACCTTGGAATCCAAAATTTCTTTTAGACGAACTTAGGAGAAGATTGATGGAACTTAAAAGTAGCAAGACAGAAGAAAACTTGAAAGCCGCATTTGCCGGTGAATCACAAGCTAATCGTCGTTATCTGTATTTTGCATGCAGCCAAAGCGGATGTCGAAGGTTACAATGATGTATCAACCGTATTCCATTCCACCGCTGAGGGTGAAACCGGTCATGCACATGGTCACCTGGAATATCTGGAAGCCTGTGGCAATCCAGCCACCGGTTTGCCGATTGGTGGAACCTCGGATAATCTGAAGGCTGCCATTGCGGGTGAAACCCATGAATATACGGACATGTACCCGGGTATGGCAAAAACGGCCCGCGATGAAGGTTTTGAGGAAATTGCTGATTGGTTTGAAACTTTAGCCGAAGCGGAACGTTCACATGCTAACCGTTTCCAGAAAGCTTTAGATAATTTGGATGCTTAATCCATCCATTTAACGCTCCGCCTCGCAATTCCTGCATCTACGCTCCGCGTCGAGTGGACTAAAGGAGTTCGCTAATGCAACGCGAAGGCAGTTTAGAAGCCCCCACCCGACACCCCCTATATTGGCAATTCCCTGATTTTTATAACGAAGCGTCCCTATTCAAAGAATTGGAACGAGTATTTGACATTTGTCATGGCTGTCGCCGTTGTTTCAATTTATGCCAATCGTTCCCGACTTTGTTTGATGCGATTGATGAATCCGATAGTGGTGAATTAGATAGCGTAGATAAATCTGTTTATTGGGAAGTCGTGGATCATCGTTATTTGTGTGATATGTGTTACATGACTAAATGTCCCTATGTGCCACCACACGCTTGGAATATTGATTTTCCACATTTAATGCTGCGAGCCAAAGCCTTTAAATTTGAGCATAAAAAGACTAATCTGCGCGATAGAATTTTGACTTCTACCGATAGCGTGGGAAATTTATTAGGCATTCCAGTGGTATCGCAGGTGGCTAATGCTGCGAATAAGAGCAAAATGCTGCGAAAAGTGACGGAAAAAGTCGCTGGTATCAGTGCAGAGGCTATTTTACCTAAATTCCATTCCAACACCTTACGCAAACGGGATCGCAAACAGCAGTCAAGCGATTTGCAAATCACTCCGACAAAAAATACGCAAGGTAAAGTCGCTTTATTTGTCACTTGTTATGGTAATTATAATGAGCCTGATATCAATGAAGATTTAATTAAAGTTTTTGAGCACAACAGTATTCCCGTTAAATTGGTCGATAAAGAACGCTGTTGTGGTATGCCTAAATTAGAATTGGGCGATTTAAAAGCTGTACAGGCGGCTAAAGAAGCCAATATGCCTCTTTTAGAAAATTTGGTTGATCAAGGCTATGATATTGTTGCCCCGGTGCCTTCTTGTGTTTTGATGTTCAAGCAGGAATTACCTTTAATGTTCCCTGATGATCCCGTGGTGCAAAAAGTACAAAACGCTATTTTTGATCCCTTTGAATATTTGATGTTGCGGCATAAGGAGGAACAATTGAATATAAGCTTTAAACAAAGCTTGGGCAAGATTGCTTACCATCTGCCCTGCCGTTTGCGGGTACAAGATATCGGTATGAAAACCCGTGATATTTTACAGTTGGTGCCTGATACCAAAGTTGAGGTGATTGAGCGTTGCAGTGGGCATAATGGTACTTATGCTGTTAAATATGAAACCCACAAGGCTTCGATGAAAATTGGCCGTCCAGTGGTGAATCGGGTGAAAAAGGCTCAAGCGAATTATTATAGCAGTGATTGCCCTATGGCGGGACATCAGATTGAAAATGGTCTGGATGGAGATATTCCTACCCATCCTATGACTTTGTTACGCAAAGCTTATGGGATTTAATCAATATGCAGAAATTAATTCGTAGTGATTTATATAGCTTAGAAGAATATGCCAAAAAAACGACCTGAATTCCGCGCTAAAGTGATGGCACATAAGAAAAATCGCCAAGTGCCAGTCGGTCCAAATGCGACCTTGTATTTTGAAGATCGCTTTATTATGCAATATCAAGTTCAAGAAATGTTACGGGCGGGGCGGATTTTTGAAGCGGATGGTATTGAGGAGGAATTGGCTGCTTATAATCCTTTAATTCCAGATGGTAGCAATTGGAAGGCTACTTTTATGTTGGAATATGATAATGAAGAAGAACGTAAAGTCGCTCTCGCCCAGTTATTAGATATTGAAGAAAAAGTTTGGATAAAAGTGGGCGATACGGCACCCGTGTGGGCGATTGCGGATGAAGATTTAGATCGCACTACGGCTGATAAAACTTCTTCGGTGCATTTTCTACGTTTTGAACTGAATGCTGAACAGAAAGCGGCTGTTAAAGCGGGGGCAAGCATTGGTGTGGGTATTGATCACGCTCAGTATTCTTATCAGAATATGCCTTTGCTAGAAAATATCCGGGCATCGTTAGGGGCGGATATTGAGTAACAAATTGCCCGTTCGTAGTAGGCGATTTATCGCCTACCGTGAGAGAAATAGGCGATAAATCGCCTACTACGAACAAGCTTTCTCGTTCCCACGCCGAGCGTGGGAACGAGATAAAATTTTAGGATTTATTTATGAATAACACGCAGCCAGGTATTCTGGCACCCGTTCCTCGGTTGGCAAGATATTTGAGTTTTTCCTTAAAGCCAGATTCAGACCCTAAAAAGGCGTTGATGGATTTGCGCGAGCTTGCAGATGGAGATAAAGTGGTTGTGGGCATTGGTAAGTCATTGGTGCTGGCTCTGGGGGTTGATATTGCTGGATTACGCAATTTTCCTAATGAGATGGGGGTTGGCATTGAAATACCCTCTACGCCGGCTTCTCTGTGGTGCTGGTTAAGAGGGGAAGATCGCGGTGAACTCGTACATCAGAGCCGATTGATTCATGGCTCCTTAGTCAGCGCCTTTCATCTCAATAATGTTATAGATGCCTTTCAATATGGTCCGAGCCTTGATCTAACGGGTTACGAAGATGGCACGGAAAATCCGAAAGGGGATGATGCGATAGAAGCTGGTATTGTCAAAGGAGCCGGAAAAGGTTTGGATGGCTCAAGTTTTGTAGCTGTCCAACAATGGGTACACGATCTTGACCAGTTCCAGTCAATGTCAGTGGAACGGCAAGACAATACTATTGGTCGGAGAAAGAGCGATAATGAGGAGTTGGATGATGCGCCCCTTTCGGCGCATGTGAAGAGGACGGCGCAAGAAAGCTTTCAGCCAGAAGCTTTTATTTTGAGGCGATCAATGCCTTGGGCAGATGCAAACCACGAAGGTTTAGTGTTTGTTGCCTTTGGAAAGCGTTTTGACGCATTTGAGGCATTACTCAGGCGCATGGTTGGCGGTGAAGATGGTGTCACTGATGCCTTGTTCAGTTTCACACGGCCAATTTCTGGTAGTTATTTTTGGTGTCCGCCGATGGATAATGGGGGGCTTGATTTGAGTGTTTTAGAGCTTTCTCCCTGACGACGGATGAATAACATATCTATGTAGGTGCAATCCCTTGTGGTTGCCCCTGACAAAAATCAGAAAAATTGACAGTTTTGAGTATATTTTATGTTATGCTCCAGTACTTAAGGCATTTTCAAGTTTTTCCAGTTTATCCATAAAAAAATCAATCCCCCAGAGTGCCAGAGTCTTTTTTTCTGGTTTCTTCAAAAAAGGAAATACATCTTTTTTCGCCGCTTCCCAATTGATACTTTTTATCTTGCTTTCCAGATTGTCAATATACCATGTCGGTGTTACCTGAATATGCTGTCCCGCCCAAGGCCCTTGTTGATCAATAGCATTGGAAAGAAGATGAAAATTGGGTATCACGCCTTTTTTAGCGTACCATAGAAAATCGTACCAATCCCGACCATAAGAACGACATAAAAGAGCGTGTATATTACTAACTAATCTTGCCATGAGGCATCTTATTAATTTTTGACATACATTATTGTGCCATATTACATACTCTGACCCCAATTATTTTTTTTGAACCCAATTATTTTTTTTTGGGGATGATGGGTTGAATTGTTGAGGAAATATGGCATATTATTTCTTTTGTGGTTAAAAATGATGTCTACGCAAGGAGGAAATAAATGTATGTGTAATGTGCGTTTGTTGTTTTGCCGGATAACGGCGCGATTGTTTTTGGGGATGTTGTTGTTTGGTGGGGTGACATTTTCGTCTACAGCAGCTGCCATCAATGTATCTCTCAGCACTGAGGAAACACGCTTATATGAATTAGTCAATGAGTATCGGGCTGAAAATGGATTGTCCGCAATCCCATTATCAAGCTCACTGACTTATGTTGCTCAAGCCCATGTCAGAGATTTACAAAACTATCCTCCTAGTGGCAATTGTAATATGCATAGTTGGTCATCCAACGGCGCGTGGTCATCTTGTTGTTATACGCCTGACCATGCACAAGCACAATGTATGTGGGATAAACCACGAGAGCTCACTGATTATCCCGGGAACGGTTATGAAAACGCCTTTGGTTCAAGCGGTTACACGGCTACAGCTCAAGCAGCCTTTGATGCCTGGAAAAACAGTAGCGGACATAATGCAGTCATTCTTAACCAGGGTGTTTGGAATAGACGTCCTTGGAATGCATTAGGAGTCGGGATTGACGGGGGATATGCAGTGCTGTGGTTTGGGGAAGAAGTCGATCCAGCAAGCCATAACAATCCAACAACCTACAACTTCAGCATTATCAAAGCCGGCACAGGTACAGGCTCCTTAACAGGCAGTACACCTGACGGTCAATATGCCGCAGGCACTCCCATTAGCATTGTTGCGACTCCTAATGAAGGCTCTGTAGTAAGCTATAGTCCTGGTTGTTCGGCTTCTTTTGAGATGCCGGCTCAAAACCTTGTGTGTACGGTGACTTTTACTCCAGCAACCTACAATTTCAGCATTATCAAAGCCGGCACAGGTACAGGCTCTGTAACAGGCAGTACACCAGACGGTCAATATGCCGCTGGCACTCCCATTAGCATTGTTGCGACTCCTGAAGATGGCTCGGCAGTTAGCTATAGTCCTGGTTGTTCGGCTTCTTTTGAGATGCCAGCTCAAGACCTTGTGTGTACGGTGACTTTTACTCCAGCAACTTACAACTTCAGCATTATCAAAGCCGGCACAGGTACAGGCTCCTTAACAGGCAGTACACCTGACGGTCAATATGCCGCTGGCACTCCCATTAGCATTGTTGCGACTCCTGAAGATGGCTCGGCAGTTAGCTATAGTCATGGTTGTTCAGCTTCTTTTGAGATGCCAGCTCAAAACCTTGTGTGTACGGTGACTTTTACGGCGATTAATCCACCAGTAACAGAAGCACCTATACTTTATGTTTGCCCATCAGACCAGCCATACTGCAATCATGAGGAACTTTTCCTTGACTGCAACCAAGAAGCCATTATTCGGTTAAGTCATACTGAAGGGGCGTGGAAATTGATTTTTAATGGAATAGAACTGCCAGGGGAGTTGCAGCCGCAGGCATCGTATGGTCCCTACAAGAATTGTAATGATTCTTGGAATATCCAATTACAACATCCTGAAGAGAGTTCTGTGGCAAGCAATTTGCTTGAAATTACATGGGATGCTGCACCAAAGCTTTGGGGAAGAGTTAGTAATGCAGAAGACAAAGTCCGCATTATATATTGGACAGATGTGCAGGGATTGCTTAACTTGACCATCACCAATAATTATAATGCTTGGCTTGTGATGAACATCAGTGCGCCTGATTCAAGTTTTGAGTATGTGGCTTTTGTTCCTCCCTATCATTTTTTGTCTACAAATGATGCCTTAGCTCAAGAAACTTGGGGTTTTAAGCCGTTTCAGTTAATGGGAAATGTAACCGTGTCGGTTGACGTTTTTTCTTCATCCCTTGATGAATCTTTTAGCGTCTTTTACCTAAATGCTTTGCATTTTATAACCACAAGTCTTGATGTCACTGGTTATGGGTATGGATTGCGAGAGGTTCAGCAAGGTGGACTAGGAATACTTAAAGATGCTGCCTTTAAGGAAATCAATACACAACTTCTTGGTTTTATAGATTTTCACAATGGTGATGTACTTGCCGGACTCCGTACAATGGCTAAGGCTATTGTTGATGGAGAGAGTGAGGGTGGAAAAGCGTTGCGTAATATATTTGGTATATATGGCGGTATTGATTTACACCAATTTACTTGGTCTTCTAAGGCAACTTCAGAATTTCGTAAGGCTTTCAAACTGTTATAATGGGCAAACAGCATGCCAGCCTATTTGGTGGAAGGAATATGGACTATTATAAAGCCATTGGAAAAAGGCATACGAACAGGTTCTATTGCTGTCAGTACTACAATTGACATGGGAGAAGAATCATCGGACACACTGATAAAACTGTTTCAAATTGCGGCTACACGCCCTACTCATTTCCAACTGATTGGAAATACCCTATCATGGGATGCCGTTCCAGAAGCAACGGGGTATGTACTGACTTATGCCATTTCATTCGATAATCAATCGGCAACTGAAAGTACCCTGACTGGCACTCTAAAGCTGCCCTCTGAAGTGACGAGCTTAGATATATCTAATTTGCCATCCAATCAATATGGAACAGCGACAATTCAATCTGAATTTGCTGATGGGCGCATATCTGATCCAACACCAATTGTTGTTGCTGATTTTGGAACAGACAGTGGAAGTGGGCAAGAGTTTCAATCAGGAGATATAGGGGGAACATTTTGGACTGCGAGACCGATCACTAATTTTGATGGTTTTCGTGGAGAAATTTTCGCTTATGAGCGTCAGTTTGAAGAATCTGTTCAAGACATAGATGTCTTTTCAATTGAATTACAAAAAGGGCAAGTCTTGGTTGTAGATATTGATGCCAAAGTAAGTGGCGCATTTCAATCTCATGATGGGATGCCAGTTGGTAATGCCAAAATAGATGATTTTTCGTATACACCAGTATTTGGTCTTCCCACAGGGTTTCCTAGCAATTTATCAGTAGAACTCAAGGTTTATTATGGGTCTGATGAAGGAATGATTTTTATTGAACCCTTGGTAAACAAGGATTCTGATTATCAAGGTGATCCTTATCGAGAGTATCAAGCCCAGACAAGTGGCACATATTATATTTTTATTTATGGAAAAGAAGACACGGAAGGAAATTATATTTTCTATAAAGAGGTGACAGAGACACCACAAACTCAACCAACACCTGGAGAGGTTTTCCGTGATACTTTACAGGACGGTAGTTTGGGGCCTGAAATGGTCTGGATTCCAGCTGGTACGTTTCGCATGGGGGATATCCAAGGGGACGGGGACAGTTCGGAGAATGAAGTCGTCTCCATTTTTTTGACAGCACCCGTTTGATCGATCAATAGGAAGTCACCAAAATGATTTTATGGTTCCAACGCGCAAGCTGGGGAACCATAAATTTCCCCCAACCTGTCATACCTGAAAACTTATGCTTCAGTACCTAACCTATTTGCATGAAAAATAATTGGGGTCAGAGTAAAATTAATTGACTATCCTGGGCATTATCTATTATTTGACTGCCCTCCTTTGGTCGTCCGGCTTTTCTTGCTGTTACTCGTCTCTTGGTTAAAAGTTCCATCTATGTTGTAAATCGTTCATTACCAAGGACAAGTAAATGCACATGGTTAGTCGTTAGTACCCAGGCATGAATACCTGCTTGATATTTTTTTGAAAATAAAGCCAATGTAGATAAGTCTTCGTATCTATTTCGTTTCCGAAACGTACTTGACGGTTATTTTTTCTTTGAATGATATGTTGTGGGATATCTACGTACGGGTGAAACTCTAACTAATCTTGCTTGCACTCCAGAGATACTTTTTAGCTTGATTGAATAACCTCTTGTAGTGAATGGGCAATGGGTACCCGTTTGACACATTCAAACAAAGCTTTCTCATCCAAATCATAGATAAAGCTTTGTGTCTGTTGATCCACGTCACCAAATTTGTCAGTTAATAAATCGTGTAAAATTTGGGCTTTGCCTTCTGCTCTGCCTTTAACTTCAGCCTCTCTATACCAATTTTGCATAGTCTCGTATAACATCGTATTCATCTCCTGTAAATCAACAACTTCAGGTATTTCCACATTAGGAAGATTTTTAGGTAAGACTACCCGCAGTAACCATGTGATAATATCACGTCGCAATTGATCATATTTGGAGTCTTTTAACCAATCAGCTAATAAAGTTAAAATTTCACCAATGGATGAACTAACTGCTTGTTTATCTTCAAGTGTGCGAGTCTTTTCCAGACGAATAATCGCCGCGACTAGATTTTGTAATGATAGCGACAGTTCCGAGTCTGGACACTCACCTTCATCAAGCAAAAAATAGCTTAACTGGGGGCGGTATTTTTCTAAGCCGCCCGGCACTTTGGCAATCAATTCAGAAATATCAGTAGCGGCACTCCAAGTTTGACTACCATTATAGAGGACTAAAGGCAGTACCGGGGGCAATTTGTCCTCGGCTTTGAGTTTTTCGGTATTAATCAGGTATTGATAAAGTAAACCCACATAAACCATGATTCTGACTGCCATAAAAGGATCAATACTGGATTGAAACTCCAATAAAATATAAATATATAACCATTTTTTCTTGCCCCAACGCACTCGCCAGATAATGTCGTCATGTCGCTCGATCAAGTTATCGCCAACAAAGCTGTCTTTAAAGACTTCTAAAGTGTTAAAATCCAGTTGTTTTATCCACTCCTCATGGACAAAGCCTTGCAGTAAGTCTTCAACCATCCTTGGATGAGAAAAGAGGCGTTTATAGCTTTGATCGTGTTTAGGATCATTTTTTTTCTTTTTTGGCTTTTCTGGCGTTTTTTGGGCTCGCGCCATTTTTGGCTCTCCTGATTGTTGAAACGCTTATAATATCATCAAACTCCTTGGTGGACAATGAATTTTAAATGATATTAACAGTCATATATTTGAATTTATAATTGAGATTGAGTACACATTGGAACCAGAAAAAACTATACACTTGATAACTAAATAGAAGGATAATATAATCCAATCAATTTTTTACTAAAGGTGAGCCAAGCTTAAATCAAGTATGTCCATGAAATTAATATGAAAATAAACTTGATCTTACGGATAAATTCAGTGTTAGCGATACATCGAAAAAAATAGAACCTGAAGTCGTTATTCATGCAGCGGCTATAACAAATAGTAATTATTGTGCAACACATCAACAGTTAGCATGGAAGATAAACGTTGTAGGAACTAAAAATGTTGTTGAGGCTGTATCTGAAATTGGATCAAGACTGATATACCTATTTTTACATAATCAAATAAAATTATGTTCGATATAAAATGGATACAAGATAAAGTCAGTGAAGAGGAATATTATTTTTCGAGACATGGAGAGCAAGAAAGACAAAATGACAACTTAACCATTTCAGAGGTAGAACAAGCCCTGCTCAATGGTAAAATTTTAGAACAATACGAAGATACTGGTAGGGGGTGAAAGTTGTTTGGTTGTTGGATTCACTAATTATGGAAAGCCCATCCACATTGTTTGTGGTAAAAGGGCAGATGATTTAGCCATTATAACTGTTTATATCCCATCTCCACCTCATTTTAAAACTCCTTACGAAAGAGGCTAATAACAATGAGCCAAGTTTGCCATTTTTGTGGAAACAAGCATTTTAAGCACACGACAGTGCAATATACTTACAAGCATGATGAAAAATATTTGTTTGTCAATGATGTACCATGCGAACAGTGTGAATATTGTGGAGAACAATATTTCAAGGCTTCGGTTTTAAAAGCCATCGAAACCGAATTTAATGCCATCCATTGTCATGGTAAAAAAATCAAGACGGAAATTCGGGTGCCGGTTGAGCAGTTTTTTGAGTTGGTTCATGCTTAGTCAGCTTTGTTGGAAACAGAAAAAACTTACCAGAGTGCAAGATTAGTTAGCTTGCACTACATTAATTATCAGCTTGTGTCCAGTCTTCCCATTGAAAATCAGGATAAATCTGCTGAATCGCAAATAACCGGCGTCAGAGTAAAATTAATCGACTATCCTGGGCATTATCTATTGTTTGACTGCCCTCCTTTGGTCGTCCGGCTTTTCTTGCTGTTACTCGTCTCTTGGTTAAAAGTTCTATCTGCGTTGTAAATCGTTCACTACCAAGAGCAAGCCCTTTATTGATATTTTCCCTTATTTATGTTAATAATTCAGCCTCTATATGTGCTTTAAACAATTCACGATAGTTACTCAATCTTTCGTTTTGTGTTCTAGCTAAAGCCAGATATTCAGGATGAGGTGTTTTTAAATCGCTTTTGACACCCAACGAGCTTCCCTGCTCCACTACGCCGGCAGTTACGATTATAGTATCGAACATGCATGCGTCCAACCGATTGCATCATTCGACTTCTTGCCCCTTTGGGGTGCAACCCGTAAATGCACATGGTTGGTCATTAATACCCAAGCGTGAATACCTACTTGATATTTTTTTGAAAATAAAGCCAATGTAGATAAGCCTTCGTATCTATTTCGTTTCCGAAGTTGACGGTTATTTCTTCTTTGAATGATATGTTGTGGGATATCTACGTACGGGTGAAACTCTAACTAATCTTGCCGTGAATCGTCTTATTAGTTTTTGAGATACGTTGTTGTCTCATATTACATACTCTGACTCCAATTATTCAATTATTCTAGGTTACATCAAATGGAGGTCACACCCTACCAACGCCCTGTTCAGCATCAGCGGCGATACTCAATAAAAGCTCCGAAAACCAAAATTAGAGAGTAATTTTTCTTCTATTTTTTTCACAAAGGTTTTATTGACTTTTTTATCATGCCTGCATATGTCAAAAAAACGGGCAGCCAGTTGCACATTCCCTAACATAGAATGAGCCACGCTTAGCTGGCACAAATACCTAGCATCCAGACTAAGATAATGTGCCCTAGTTAATTTGGGTATGGCAAGTTGTGCTTGATTGGTTTCTATATAGGCGACGGCTAAATTTGCATAAGCACCTTCATTATAAGGTTCCATTTCAATGACTTTGGTGTTGTACTCAATACTTTTTTCAAAGTTTTTTTCTAACAATTCAACATAACCCAGTAATGCATAATGCTTGGCTTGTTCTTCGTCATTCAACTTTCTTGCGGTTTCTCTCGCTTTATCTAATTCTCCAATGGTTGCATAAGCCCAAGCTAACTTTAGAATCCCTGAGTTTGGTGACATCTCGTTAAAATTTAAAGACATCGAACTCAAAAAGACTATAACAACCGATATTGGTATTATAAATCTTTTTTTATCCTTCAGATTATTCTTTAAATTTCCTATTAGATAAGCTGCTCCAAGTAGCAATATCGGAACGGCAGGAAAGCGAAATCTTGAACAACTGTAAAATATAAGGCTAGTTATAATAACTATAATGATAGGATATAACAAAATGACTGTTTTTTGTTTGCTTTTGATTCCCAACAGTAGTAAACCAGGAATTCCTAGTGATATAGCAAAAGCAAAATTGGGCAATGGCAATTGGGTTAAAAAAGAAAATTGTTTAGAAAGCTCAAACGAATGGTTATTCGGTATTTCAAAATTTCCAAATAGCCTACCAGCTCGATAAAGTAGTAATTTGGGAAATATCCACCAATCACTTTGTAGATATTTTATAGATTGCTCCATCCAGTAACTTGACACCTCTTGTGAGGTTAACTGAATACCCAAACGCTTTTCAGCTTCTCTTTTATAATAAAGTTCATAGTATTCTGGATTGTTATATTTGATAAATGCAGGTGGTTTATAGGTACCTGTTGGGTTTTCTGGATTGTTAGAGCCATAAAAGGTGTAACTCGAATTTGCAATCAATATTCTAAATTCATCTCCAACATAAAGATTTCTGAGTCCCACGATATTGAACAGAATCGATAAACCAAAAAGAAAAGATAGGGAGGCTTTAATCATCCAAACCAAATGTTTTTTTCCTACCATAAGTAGCGAAATAAAGGTAAGAGGAATCAATAAAATTAAGTTCGCTCTTAAATAGACAGCAACAGACGCTAATAAACCCAGTAAAAACCAGTAAAAATATTTTGGTTTTTCAAAACATTTAATACAGGCAAAGACATAAACCAATAAGATGGAGGTTGTCAGTGTGGTTTTTAAGATAAGTATGCTATAAAAAAAAGCGACGCTGTAACAGGCATATAACAAGCCTGCTATCACACCCACCCTAATATTCCATATTTTGGTACCAATTTTAAATAATAAAACCGCATTTAAAGCATCAATCAAGATTTGAATAATCCTGATTATTGTTAAATTATCTCCAAATAGAAAGAAAATAATCCCCAAAAAATAGCCATACAGAGGATCTAGAAAGTAGGCAGGTTGATCACCTAACCAGTTTGCTTGTAAAGATTTTCCAAAATCCACATAGTATTTTTCATCAACTTGTGGAACATACAATAAAGGATTATCACTACTTTGGAAAAAATAGACAAGCCGAAGGATAAGTGCTAAAGAAAATATAGCCCATCCAATTAATCGCAGTTGATCTGGTTTGTGTTGTATTTTCTTAATCATATTCATTTAGCCGTTTTATCATCAAGGTAGAACAGCCAGTTACCCGAACCGCCCCCTCACAGATCCCGACATGCGGAACTACCGCATCGGACTCTTCAAAGTTACTTGCTTTCGCACACTGCACATTTAAAACCCAAGTCTAAACTGAGTTGGTCGCCTAACGATACGTGGTTTTGCCAGATTCAAGTATTTCATCAAGTCATTAAAGGCTTGCCAATTATAGCTTTTCTTCTGACTACGGCGGTTTAGCCATTTTAACAAATTCACTTTCGCCCAGTAGAAAAAGCTCCATAACGCTTTGGAATTACCAACAAAACCATAATAATTATAATAACCTTTGAGCACCATTAAGATTCATCGCGGTGCGAAGATCAGTGACGTCAAGGTTTTGAGTCTATTTGATGTTAGTCTCCAGTACTTAAGGCCTTTTCAAGTTTTTCCAGTTTATCCATAAAAAAATCAATACCCCAGAGTGCCAGTGTCTTTTTTTCTTGCCTCTTCAAAAAAGGAAATACATCTTTTTTCGCCGCTTCCCAATTGATACTTTTTATCTTGCTTTCCAGTTTGGAAATATACCATGTCGGTGTTACCTGAATATGTTGTCCCGCCCAAGGTCCTTGTTGATCAATCGCATTGGTAAGAAGATGAAAATTGGGTATCACGCCTTTTTTAACATACCATAGAAAATCGTACCAATCCCGACCTTTTAGATAAGAACGACATAAGAGTGCGTGGCTCTTACTTGCGAAATTACTAGACAAGTCTTGAATTTCTATTGGAAAATCAATAGGAAATTCTAAAAATTTCATTTCTGTTGTAGAACCGGCAGGTGGGTTGATGTCAATTTCCAATTTTATGGTAAATTTTTTATCTGGACGATGTTTAAACGATAAGTCCAAAATCTTTCCAATGGAGTTATCTTTGACAAACATTTTTTGGATAGAAGTCCCCGCTTTGCTTTTATCTTTAATCTCTGGCAGTATGCCATATTGTTTACACACCTCAATGATGGCTTTTTGATAGGGTTGCCACCTAAAATCAGGATCAACCCGTTTTAGCATAAAGTCTAAATCTTCTGAAAAACGTGGTAGATTGTATATAATTCGGAGACAGGTGCCGCCGTGAAAAAAAGCTTCATCAAAAAAATGGCCCTCATATAAAGCGTTAAGAATAATTTCTTGCAAAATTTCTTTGAGTGCGTCTTGTTCTTCTTCCACCGTTGTGGCGGAATAAGCATCGAGCCTTTCATGGATGATGCTAGATTTTATCATGTTTATAGTCCTTTTGCTGGGGGTAGTCGAAATGATTTCCTTTTGTAGTTGTTGTAAAAATGATAGGACCCGCTTGGCGCGAAAAATTGGCAATACTTCCTTAAAATCATTAATTTGAAGTGTTTTAAGCAGTTCTTCCTCAATACGAAGTCCTTCCAGTAGAAAGTCTATGCCCATCCATTCTATTTTTCGATCATAAATATAATCAGCCAGTGCCCTCAAAGGTTTTGCTATAAGGAACGCTTTCTCATTACGGGATACGCCGTTTAAAAATTCAAGTTCATTTACTGGTAAATGCACGTATTTAAATTCTCCCAGGGGTGTTTCGAAAGTCCGAGTCCGCCCTTTATAAATCCCACTCATCACGACAACGACTCTTTCTGGAATCCAGCCGTGATATGACAGGGCACTTTCAAAGGAAATATAGCTGCCCGGTATAGTTCGATTCGCCACCAAAAATTTGCTTAATTTAGCCGAGCGATACTTTTCGGCAAGCGTGTAAACGCCGCGACGAATCCTGACGAGTTCGCCTTTAGCAAGTGCTTTGTTAACGAGAGCATATCGTCTTGCAGGTGTCCCGCCAAAAACGTGGGCTAGTTCTCTCTCGGTGAATACTCGTTCACCAAAGCCTGCATCTTGAAGTTTTTCGGTTGAGGCTAACATATATTATTTGCAATAAACTTTCTAGTTTAGGAAGTATTTTACCATAAGTATGTTGAACTTTTTAGGGCGGCTTTTCCGGACATTAATGCAGCTAAGGATGTTACCTATGTACATGCTGCCAATGCCATTGCAGCCTTTGAAACATCTGCCTGGCGATGCACTAGCTCTTCTTTTGACCAATATATTGATGTTGCAAGTGAACAGGCAATTCGTGGTGGAATACTATTGGTAAATTTAAAACTGGGTTAAGCCAAACATTTTTGACGATATCTATGCTGATCAGGAAAGTTTAAAAAAAAATTGTGGAAAGCATGTGGGCTATGGGCATTATCCCGGTTCGGGAATTAATGCAGAAATTATCCATGAATGGTATTAAGAGTTTGATTGATATTGGAGGTTGTAGCGGCTCATTTGCCATTGCAGCATTGGAAAATAATCCAGAATTGAATCACTGAGCTGGGACCAATCCACAATATCTACGCTAATAGGAATATCGGATTCACTAAATGATTCCTTTATCCTCCCATAATGTGACATATCTAAAGGGTGTTGAGTTATAACTACTAGGTCAAGATCAGAAAAAGGCTTTAAACCTCGTCGATCCACCCGTGATCCAAAAGCCCAAACTTCACAATTTGGCAGCCAACGTTGTAATAATACGTCGTATTATGTCTAAATATTTTTTTTCGAGATATATCACGAGTTTCTTTGCTTCAGTTTTTGCAACAACCGCTTTGCATCTTGGAGAAAAACTAACGCCGTTTCATAGACGCTGATCGCTTTGGTTTCGTTATAAACGTGGGAAGTAATATTGCGCTTTCTTCTGTATTCAAACCAAGCTTCTGGGTTATCTATAAAACTACGTTCTGCACGTATCATTTCTTTAAAGCCCATTGCATCAATACTTGCTGGTGTTTGTGAATCAATTTTTAGTTGGCGTTTGAGCATTTTCCAAGAGAGTTCATAGCTGTACTCAAATCGCTTGATGACACTATCTCGGACTTCTTCATCCATAGGTGCTTTTTGGGAGCGCTCTATAGCGTATTCTAAATTGGTCAAAGCTTTTTCTAAAGAACTGAGATCAAGCATTTTTATTTTCCATGTTTGTTTTTAATTATGAGAATTAACAATCACTCGGCAAATGTAAATAAAATAACGGTGTTCACTGAATTTTTCAAGTTTTAATTGATTTTACTGTTTTCGGCTTATGACGAAAACATCTCCAAGCTTGGCGTGATAAAGCTGTTGAGCAATATTTAACATTACGGACGGGGTTGCAAGCCCCGTCCAGCACAAGTTTGCCTTGATCCCTCGCGCTAGCGAGGGACAGGCTTAATGGCATTGAGCTTGCTTAGTTAATTTGCGTTGGCTTGTATTTCTATTTCATCTTCTTTAGATTCAATCAATTGAATTTCGCCAGTGCCGTTTACAGCATTTTCATCAACAATACAACGTACCACTTCTTTACGTGACGGTAGTTCGAACATGCAGCTACGCAATATTTGTTCTTGTATGCTTCGCAAACCGCGTGCGCCGGTGCCGCGTTCTAAGGCTTTAACGGCAATCGCTGTTAAGGCTTCGGGTGTAAATTCAAGTTCAACGTTTTCGTAGGAAAATAGTTTTTGGTATTGACGAACTAGGGCATTGCGCGGCTCTGTCAGAATTCTAACTAGCGCGGCTTCATCTAATTGTTCCAATACGGCAATGATGGGAAAGCGTCCAATAAATTCAGGGATTAAGCCAAAACGACGTAAATCGTCGGGCTGCGTTTCTGCCAAGATGCGCTCTGCACTTAGTTTCTGCGTTTCCAACAGTGGTGCCTTAAATCCAATTTCCGAGCGCCCTGGCATGACGCGCTTGGTTACATGCTCTTTAAGACCAGTAAAGGCACCGCCAACAATAAACAAAATGTTGCTGGTATCCATTACAACAGTATTGCTTTCACCACGCTTTCGCCCTTTTTGTAGCAGTTTGACTGTGGTGCCTTCGACTAATTTGAGTAGGGCTTGTTGTACTCCTTCACCAGAGACATCCCGTGATATTGTCGCGCTTTCTGAAACGCGCGCTAGTTTGTCTATTTCGTCAATATAAATAATACCCCATTCTGCCCGTCCAAGATTGCCTTGAGCCACATCCAGCAGACGCACTAAAATACTTTCTACATCGTCACCTACATAGCCAGCTTGAGTTAAAGTAGTCGCATCAGCAATGGCAAATGGTACGCCAACCATTGTTGCTAAAGTACTGGCAAGTAAGGTTTTTCCTGTACCAGATGGGCCTATAATCAGCACGTTGGATTTACTGATTTCTATCTGGTCATCCTGATCAACGGAACGGTCGTGGTATAGACGTTTGTAATGATTATAAACAGCAACGCTGAGAATTTCTTTAGCGAAGTCTTGACCGATTACGTATTTATCTAACCATGCTTTCATGGCGGAGGGAGTGGGTAAGTTGTTATGCCAGTCTTCGGTGACGGTGGCGCGTTGACGCGCCCAATTAGCGATAACTTTGTTAGCGAGATTGACACAACTTTCGCAAATATATCCTTCCGTCCCGGCAATTAGCGGACTGTTGGTGGAGGGTTTGATACCACAAAAAGAACAATGGACTGATTTATTCATAAATTATTAATAAATGGTGTTATTTGTATTTGGTAATTATCATTATTATTAATGTTTGTTATTAAATCTGGTACTATGTATCAACCTTAGTTGCTGATTAGCGAAAGCCTAATGGTGACCTATATTGCCAAGTTTGACTGTGGAAAGCACGTTCCGTACCTCATGGCAGTAATGCTGCCCCTGTGAGTCCACTGGTTTCTGGTAAGCCACACATAATATTCATATTTTGAATGGCTTGTCCGGCTGCACCTTTGACCAGGTTGTCAATGACTGACAGTATCACAATGGTATTATGAGGCCGATGTATTGCTAATTGGCACATATTTGCGCCGCGCACATTGCGGGTTTCTGGATGAGATTGAGCTGGCAATACGTCGACAAACGGTTCATTTTGATAGCGTTGTGTAAATAGTGTTTGTATTTCTTCTAGGTTGATGTTGCGCATTGTGTTGGCGTACAAAGTTGCTTCAATTCCACGTATCATCGGTACTAAATGGGGTACGAAGGTTAAATTCACAGGTTTTTCTGTATAGGCATTTAATCCTTGACAAATTTCTGGCCAATGGCGGTGTCTTGAGACATTGTAGGCTTTAAAATTTTCTCCCGCTTCAGCCATTAAAGTTGCCACATTGGCTTTACGACCCGCGCCACTAACGCCCGATTTTGCGTCCGCTATCAGGTGTTGTGGATCAATAATACCTGCTTCTAATAGGGGTAAAAATCCTAATTGCACGGCTGTTGGATAACATCCTGGATTGGCAACTAGACGTGCTTTGGCAATTTTGGCTCGATTGATTTCGGGCAAGCCATATACGGCTTCTTCAAGTAAGTGGGGACAGGTGTGTTCCATACCATACCATTGTTCCCAGATTGCGACCTCTTTCAGGCGAAAATCTGCGGATAAGTCAATAATTTTTTTACCAGTTTTGAGTAAAGATGGTACGCTTTGCATAGCCGTACCATTTGGGGTGGCAAAAAATATGAGTTCACAGTCGGTGAAATTTTCTGGTGTTGGTTCTGTAAATGTTAAATCGAAGTGTCCTCGCAAGTTGGGAAATAAATCTGCCACCTGTGTGCCGACTTTGGTACGAGAGGTGACGGTTTGCACTTGCACTTGTGGGTGTTGTGCTAATAAACGCAATAATTCGACACCAGTGTAACCGGTGCCGCCTACGATTCCTACTTTTATCATGGTTTTTTTTGTCATTTAAAAAATCCTATTTCTTTAAGAAATAGGATTTTTAGATTGGAGAATTGGTATTATTCCGCTAGTCCCGGGGATGGGTTGCTATCAGGTTTTAAAACATTGGAACCGACATATTTGTTGTTTTGAATTGTGATTTTTATTTATGAGGCGGCTTTTTATAAAAAAAAATCTTGTTTTTTAGGATTTGTTATTGGGTAATTTAATGACTTAGCAACCAAATCATGCACCCTCTATAAAAACTATTTAGAACTTGCGTTTGCTAAAAAACGCTGATAAGATTCCCATCCGTATTATGTGACATTAATGTGTCACTGTTGATAACAGCCGCAATGCCATAATGCACCGCTTGATGGTGGGATGCATAACATAATGGTATAACATTTTAATTCAACAATTGATGGAGTTGTTGATGGCCGAACGTATTAATCTCTTTGATTTGAAGTCCGAAAGGGTCCGCACGCTACATTTGACGTGGTTTGCCTTTTTTATCAGCTTTTATATTTGGTTTAACGCAGCCCCTTTAATGCCTTATATTAGAGAGGCACTGGGTTTGACCGATCAACAGATAAAAGTGTTAATGATTCTCAATGTTTCGCTTACCATTCCAGCCCGAATTGCAATTGGTATGTTGGTGGATAAATTTGGGCCACGCATTATGTATTCGCTGTTATTGTCGATTTCAGGTGTTTTATGTATCTTGTTTGCGATGACAAACACTTTTGAACAAATGGCACTAATGCGCTTTTTGTTAGCCTTCGTCGGGGCGGGTTTTGTGATCGGCATCCGCATGATTGGAGAATGGTTCCCACATAAACAAGTGGGTTTAGCTGAAGGTATTTATGGCGGTTGGGGCAATTTTGGGTCAGCCGGTGCTGCCATGACATTGCCAACGATTGCCGTTTTGTTGATGACTTGGTTTGACTTTCCTAAAGAGGATGTCTGGCGTTATACTTTGGGAATCAGTGGTGTCGTTGCCATGGTTTATTCCGTCATCTTTTACATCGCAGTGAGAGATACGCCTAAAGGTTCAACTTACTTCAAACCTAACAAAACCGGCGCAATGGAAGTGACAAGTCCAGGGGATTTTGTACTGTATTTGGTGATGAATATACCTTTGTATATCGCCTTAGCGGTTTTGACTTGGAAACTTGGTTTGTTGAATATATCCAGCGTAGAGGGTGAGTTTCAGCCGTTGCTCAGTCAAACTGCGACTTATGTGATTTATGGGATACTGATACTCATTTATCTGTACCAAGCCTATCATGTTTATCGGATCAACAAAGATATCTTCCACACGCCTGTCCCTGAAATGCATCGCTATAAATTTAAACAAGTGGCTATGTTGAATGTGGCTTATTTCTGTACCTTTGGCTCAGAATTAGCGGTGGTTTCTATGTTGCCCCTGTTTTACTATCAAATGTACAATCCCGAAGGACTGTCTACCGGTATGTCTATAGCCACAGCAGGATTAATCGCATCAAGTTTTGCCTTTGTGAATTTGGTAGCGCGTCCAGTAGGTGGTTTTTTCAGTGACACATTTGGGCGCAAAAAGGCCTTGATGATTTTGCTCGGTGGTTTAGCACTTGGGTATTTCTTGATGAGTCTCATCAACGCGAGCTGGTGGATACCGCTGGCTATAGCAGTCACGATGTTTTGTTCATTCTTTGTCATGGGAGGTGAGGGTGCTGTTTTTGCAGTCGTGCCACTAGTTAAGCGGAGAATGACAGGTCAAATCGCAGGTATGACGGGTGCTTACGGTAATGTGGGTGCGGTTATCTATTTAACTACTTTCTCCTTTGTCGATGCTGGGACGTTCTTCTTAGTGATTGGCGGCTCTGCACTATTCGTGATGGTGCTGATCGCTATTTTCTTTGAGGAACCGAAGGGGCAAATGGCTGAAGTTCTGCCAGATGGCACGGTACAAATGATTGATGTCAGTGATTGAGGTTTTTTGGACGTCCAAGATAAATCCTATTTTTTGTCTTTCGCCGGCAAAAGTTTTTTTTTGAAAAAAAACTTTTGCCGGCGAATCAGAATTATCAGAATTTTAGAATTAACGGAATAAAACCTAAAAGTAGTTATTCATTTATTTAATTCTGAAAATTCTAAAATTATGATAATTCTGATTCAGACAGAAATAGGATTTTTTTTTAATCGCCTGCTACAAATTCTCCGTTAAAAGTTGAGTTTTTTGGATGGACACTAGAAAGTTTTGTAGTAATATAGTCTAGGGCTGCTAAAGTTGTCTAGAAAACTTTTCTGAGTATCTCACGGGGATTCAAACTATGTCAAACACACTTTCAGTCATGGTTGGTCAATACTCCCAAACTGGGCGCAAGGCGAAAAATCAAGATGCTTACGGCGTGTTGGCACCACCTGAACCTATGCTATCTACCAAAGGGATAGTCGCCGTGATCGCAGATGGTGTAAGTAGCAGCGAAGCAGGTGACAAAGCTAGCAAATATAGCGTTGAAGGTTTTCTAAATGATTATTTCAGTACGCCAGAATCTTGGACAGTTAAAACAGCGGGTCAAAAAATTCTAACCGCCCTCAATCGCTGGTTATATGGGCAGGGATACCATATTTATGGTACTAACAAAGGGCTGGTTACCACTTTAAGTGTCTTGGTCATCAAATCAACGACAGCCCATATATTTCATGTAGGGGATACACGCATTTATCGTTTACATGATAACGAGCTTGAATGTATGACTCAAGATCATCGCGTTCAAGTTTCTGAGGAGAAAGAGTATCTAGCCCGGGCGATGGGTATTGAACTCCATATTGAAATAGATTATCGCAATTTCAGTGTGAATGAAGGCGACTATTTTATTTTTTCAACGGATGGGGTGCATGAGTATGTTAATGATAAAAACATTCTCCAGTATATACATGACAATAGCAGCGATTTAAATAAAGCCTGCCAATTGATAACTGATGAAGCGTATGCTAATGACAGTCCAGATAATCTGACTTGTCAGGTTGTGCGAATCGAAAACTTGCCCAGCCCTGATGTTAACGCCTTCTATCAAAAATTAACGGCATTACCCTTTCCGCCTCCCTTGTCTCCAGGTATGCACTTGGATGGCTACTATATTTTGCGTGAATTGTATGCCAGTAGCCACATTCAGTTATACCTCGCACTGGACGAAGAAAGTCAGAAAAAAGTTGTACTCAAAACACCTTCGCTCAACTTTGAAGATGATCCCGCTTATATTGACTTATTTCTTCACGAAGAATGGATAGGTAAACGCTTGACACATCCACATGTGATGAAAGTTTCTGAACCAAAGCAGCATCGTCAATGCCTATACTTTGTCGCTGAATATATCCAGGGTCAAACTTTACGTCAATGGATGAATGATAATCCGCAAGCGCCGCTGAGTGAAATGAGAGCTATCATTGAACAAGTTGCATCAGGATTACGGGCATTTCACCGTATGGAAATGATCCATCAAGATATCAAACCTGAAAATATCATGATTGACAAATATGGTACTGTCAAAATCATTGATTTTGGATCGACTAAAATTGCTGGGCTTGAAGAAATCACAACGCCTATTGAGCGAATTAATCTCTTGGGTACTCGAAATTATACAGCACCAGAATATTTGTTGGGTTACACAGGTAGTATCCGCTCCGATCTTTTTTCTTTGGGTATAATTGCCTATGAAATATTGACTGGTCATTTGCCTTATGGAGAAATGGGAAAAAAAGCTCAGAAGTTGAACTACATATCAGCTTGTCACTATAACAAGACGTTGCCGGTGTGGGTGGATTGTGCGCTAAAAAAGGCGATTCATCCTAATCCTACTCGGCGTTATGAGTCCATATCTGAATTTTTGTATGAGCTATCCCATCCCACACCCATCCCGTTGCGAGAACGAAATCCTGTGG
>Ga0209780_1000104_pt1 | contig 36347 bp, 36 predicted proteins | sample WorMetexBAHAMAS2_FD_187384 | JGI IMG/M metagenome (GOLD analysis project Ga0209780, IMG submission 187384) | Marine gutless worms symbiont microbial communities from Max Planck institute for Marine Microbiology, Germany - Inanidrilus exumae... | ecosystem: Host-associated > Annelida > Digestive...
AGGGCCAATTGCTTTCGGTCTTGGCCGTATCGGAATGCCATATCGTTCTCCTTGATTTTACAACCTATATATCACCTATCGATACGGTTATTCAGTAGTAATTGGTACATAATTATGACACAGTCTGCTCCGCCGGAATGACGGAAGATATATACAACGATATAGATTTATTAAAGAAACAAGCGGCAACACCGCGCTTCATAAAATTGGGAACCAATTTTATATGGTCGAAGATCTAAAAACATCCATTACCTTTGTGGCGCTGTGCCTGCCCATCATCATGATTTCCTTTTGGGCCATTTTCGATGCGTCCCAGCGGGATTTCGGCACCATGGGCAAAAAAGCCGCCTGGATTTTGGTGGCTGCAGTTCCCTTTGTGGGGTTTATTGTGTACCTGATATTCGGCCGATGGCGCGGTAAAAAGGTGGAAGGATAAAATCGTTACACGATTTTATTGGGATTGACTTTTTTTTAGTACCAATTTATCGTAACTTCTCTTGATCCAGATAGGTCTATGACCAACGGGTCGTCGAAAGTCTAAAACTTAAAGACATAGCTGCGAAGCAGCGATTGCTAAAATCGCTGTGCGATTTTAGGTCCCATCGTCTAGCGGTCTAGGACGCCGGCCTCTCACGCCGGAAACCGGGGTTCGATTCCCCGTGGGATCACCAGTCAATAACAGAGCCACCGGAAACGGTTGGCTCTTTTCTTTTGCGGTCTCGGACGTCCCGATTTTCAAGCGGGAAAACAGAGGTTTGTACGGTTAAACGAAATCAACTTTCAACATCCAACTTCGAACGTTCAACATTCAAAATGATGAAAGGGACCTACGCCCCACTTCGCAAATTCAAGTTACCAAGCTCAAAACTTGAATCTTATCGTTTTTTTCTGTTATTTTCTGCGGTTCGAATACTGGTAGCAAAAATTTTTATTAGCTCTTCAGTTTCGCCGATAATTTCGTTCATTCTGTCTACCGGTTTAACCAGTGGTATCCTTTGGATGAGTCTGAGCCACCGTTTGGATTCCCTCAGCTCCTTGAGGCAGATGCGCATTTTATGGATGAAGTCTTTTGATGATTCTGCCGCCTGGGCTTCACCGTGGTTTGCATAAGGAGAGGTTCCGGATCTAAGAAGTTGCCCAGCGACGTGATTGCCGGTTCGGGTTTTCGGCAGTTTCTCTACGGTTTTAACGATATTTGCGGAATATTCGAGCAAGCGATTTTCAAGATCGTATTTTCGATCTTTTTTCTAAGTCACGTATTTTCATTCCTTCCAGATTAACTTTGGGCGTTGAGCGTTCGAAGTTGGATGTTGGACGTTTTTCGGTCTTTTTTTCTTCTGAACGTAACGATTATGGGACCAACCCGGATTCAATGTCTGTCTGTTTGAAGTCGTTTCCCTTGAAAAGCAACGGTTCACCGGCATACTTGGCCAGCGCGTACGCGCAGCAATCCCCGATATTCAATCCCCCAGGATGGTTTCCTTTTCCAAACTTCCGCCAGGCCGCCAGAGCCAGTTCCACCTGGTCACTATTGAAGGGAATGATTTCGATGCGAGCCCGATGAAACAGGAGATCCAACTCGCGGCCACCGGCTTCACCCTTTTTGGCTTCGATAATAATCGCGCATTCCAAGGCATTAAACGCACAGATCATTTTCTTAGGCGTGTCGGCAAGCAACTTGGCAAAAGATTCTGTTTCCGGTTCGCCTAAAAGTATTGCCATCACCGCTGATGTGTCGACTACCATTACCGGGGTACTCCGATAGCGTCATAACCCAGTATGTCATCGGCAGTACGCCGATCCTTATCGGGAATCTCGCTGCAGCGTTTAGAGATCTTTAAGATCTCTTCTTTCAGGTCAATAGCTGTGGCGCGACCCCGGTGGCGTTCCAGCTTTTCTTCCAAAGCCTGTATGATCGTTTGGGTAATGGTTTCCCCGCTTTCTGCGGCAAGTTCACGCGCCAGCTTTTCTGCTTTTGGATTTCGGATGCTTAAAGCCATGTTGCTCTCACTCCTAACATTAACGGGATGAACCCCTCCTTCGGTAGTGAGGGGTAGCATATAATCGATCAAAATCCTTTCGTTTTAGAGCCGATATCATTGGGATACATAAAATCGAACAACGATTTTATATATATAAAATATACAATAGTATATATTACGCATTGACTGTATGTCAACCTACATAGCCCGGACATTGCAATTTTCGGGATAGGGGCTTGTAAGGCCAATTACATTAGAGAGTGGGAAACGCTTATCAATTGCACCCTGCAAGGATGCGGGGAAAGTATCATGATATGGATAGCGTTGCGGTTTCTTGAGATCGGTGTTAATTGTCAAACAAGAGTATGCATGACGCGTGTTTCTGGGGAACAGGCCCTGTTGGATCCGAGCGCTAAAGGGTGTTGAAGCGCCCTTCGGGCTGATGGAAAGTTGTGACCCGGCAGCCGATTCCCCCCTCGTCGCCATTTTTCCCAGAAAGTACGCACCCCTCTGGTAACCTCTCAGATGTAGTAAACCGATTTCATTGGCGTCGACCGATGTCCCAAGCGGTTTCCAACATTCCATTTGAATCGGACGCAAAATTCCACACCTTTTTGCTGTCAAAAATTCTGAAACGTCCGTTTCTCGTCATTCTGGTTATCGGGATCGTGACGCTGTTCTTATCCTGGCATATCCGCGACCTCACGTTCAGAACGTCGGTGTATGACATGGTGGTGGAGGACTTGCCGGAGACGGTCCGTTACGCCACATTCAAGGAGATCTTTGGTTCCGATGAGATCATCCGCGTGGTGATCCGCACAGACGATGTGTTCGCGTCCCAAAATTTTAATTATATCGAAAGGTTGTCCTCGGCTGTCGAGAAACTCGACGGGATTCGCCGGGTCGTCGGCCTTGCTGCGATGAAACATGCGGTGGAGGTATCGGGGCCGTGGTCCTTGGAAAAATTTAGAGAAAAGATTTCGCCGATTTCTCTGATCCAGAAAAATCTCCTTTCAGAAGACCAACGAACCACCGTATTGACCGTGGTGCTGGCGAAAAGTGCCGATAAACAGCGCATCATTGATGAAATCCAGACGCTGATCAAAGCTGCCCCCCCGGATCTGTCCTTGTACCAAATCGGTATGCCGACCGTTTCCCAGGCCATGGCCAGCTATACGGAAAACGATTTTTTGCGGTTGCCTCCGATTACGCTTCTATTGGTCACCGTCATATTAGGGTTTCTCTACAGAAATTGGGTGGGTGTCATTGCGCCGTTGGGAGCGGTGATCGGTGCGCTGATCTGGACCCTCGGTCTAATGGGGTGGATGGGGGTCCCCTTGTCCATGATGACGATGATTGTACCGGTTTTTCTGATTGCCGTGGGGACGGCGTATTGCATGCATATCATGTCCACCTATCTAAATGACGCGCAATACACCGATTCTCGACGAACGGCCGTTCTTCAATGCTATGCTCGCATGTCTCTGCCGACCGTTCTGGCAGTGACCACCACGGTCATCGGTCTTAGCTCGTTATTGGTAAACCGCATTACGTCCATCCATGAATTTGCGCTGTTCGCTTCGTTTGGCATCATCAGTCTTCTGGTCATATTGTTTACGGCCTTTCCGGCCGCATTACTGCTGTTGCCCCAGGCGAAACCACGAAGAACCACGAAGATCCGCAGCGATGTTTTCCATCGATGCCTGGAATTTATCATAAGCCTCAATCTGAAATACCGCCGGCCGAGCCTGATTGGCCTGGGCGTGATCGCCCTGGTTTGCCTCGCGGGCATTTTCTTTCTTGTGGTGGAAACCAATCCCGTTGGGTTTTTCAAGCCCGATACCACCATCAGCCGACATTTTCACGATATCTACCAGGATTTGTCTGGAAGTTTTCCCGTGAACTTTGTGATGGAGGCAGACGAAAGCGATTATTTTGAGAAGCCGGAAAACATCGGACGCATCGAGCAAGTACAGCAATATCTTGAAACACTGCCCGGTATCGATAAATCCGTTTCCTTCGCCGATTATGTAAAGCTCGTAAATTACGCTCTGAATAAATACGAGCTCGATGCCTACATGGTGCCGGAAGAGGGTTTCGAGGTCCGCATGGCGATCAACAATTACAAATCGATGCTGGGCGAAGACGTGTTTACCCGGCACATGAATCCTGACCTGTCCAAGACCAACATTTTGCTGTTCACCCATCTTTCCAGTTCAAGCGATTTTCTGTCGATACGGGATGAGATTCTGTCCCATGTCCGTTCCAATTTTACGGAACCATTGGCATGGGAGGTGACGGGCTTCGGTATGGCGGTGGCCGACAGCAGCCATGTGCTGACCCGGGGTCAGATCAAAAGTTTTTCGTTAACCATGGTATTGATTTTTTTCATCATGCTGATGCTGTTCCTGTACATAAAGGTCGGATGCATCGCGATTCTATCGAATGGGTTTCCGATTATCATAACCTTCGGCATCATGGGATGGATGGGGATTCCTCTATCCGTGGTCACCAGTTTGATCGCCAGCATTGCCATTGGGCTGGCGGTCGATGATACCATTCATTATCTTTATCGGTATAACCATGAATTCAAAAAAGATCTGAACAAGGACCGATCGCTGCGCGACACGATTTTACATATCGGCCGGCCGATTTTTTTCACGACGATTACGATAGGGATCGGATTTTCCGTCCTGCTCTTCTCCCATTTCAAGCCGACGTCCATTTTCGGCCTGCTGATCCTGATTACGATGATGGCCGCCCTGGTCGCGGACCTGATGCTGCTGCCCATGCTGATGCTCAATGTCGAACTGGTCACGGCTTGGGATCTTCTTAAATTGATGCCGACCCTGAGCGGGATTTCGGCCACCGCCGCCCACGAGTTAAATCAGCCGCTCAATGCCATCAAGATTGGAAACGAGTATTTGAAAATGAAACTTCAGCAGGGCAAACCCATTCAGCAGGAGCATTTGGCCAGGGTGGTCGAGGAAATCGATATCCAAACCATCCGTGCATCCGATATTGTCCGGAGGTTGACGGCATTCGGACAAGACCCGGGGTTCTCAAGAGAGCTAACGGATGTAAACCAAGCGGTTGAACATGCCTTGGGTATGGTCGAGCATGAACTCACCATTGAAAATATAGCGGTGGAAGTCGATCTGGACGCTTCCCGTCCCCATATTTATGCACATCCGATAAAACTCAGCCAGGTCGTGTTTAACTTCTTAACGAATGCCAGTGACGCGATCGTGGCCAAACGAACGGCCGAACCCGATGCCCATTCTGAATCTCGAATCGAGCTTCGTACGTTCGTGGAGGACAATACGGTGAACATCAGTGTTGCCGACACCGGCGTCGGCATCCCCTCCCATTTGATCAAACGGGTGACACAACCCTTTTTTACCACCAAATCATCCAGTGAGACGAAAGGGCTGGGCCTTTCCATTAGCGAGCAGATCGTCAAGGATTTCGGCGGAAAGATCGAAGTGACCAGCACGGAGGGGGAGGGGACCCGGTTTAAAGCGTCTATTCCATTGCCATCGGAACGTTCGTAAAAGGGAGTGTATTTGCCATGACCAAAATTCTAGTTATAGACGACGAGAAACCGACCTTATCCATGCTTCGTCTTCTACTTGAGGATGCGTATGAGTATGAGGTGTTCACCGCCGAAAGCGGCGATGCGGGGATCGAGCTGTTTACAAAGGAGCGTCCGTCCATCGTCTTCACAGACATTAAAATGCCCGGGATCAGCGGTCTGGAAGTGCATGAAAAACTCAAAGCCATCGATCCCAGCGTCAGGATTGTCGTCATGACCGGACATGGCGATCAGAAATTAATGGAGAAGGCGATGTCATCGGGAGCCACAGCGTTCATTCATAAGCCGATCGAGCGCCAAGCTCTGGAAGACGCGCTGAAAAAATCCGATGCCGATGTACCCTCAAAGGAGTAATTTTCGGGTCTAACCCGAAAATTACATGGAAGGAGAATCATATGGGCAAGACGTTATTTTGGTTGCAGTGCGGCGGGTGCGGGGGCGACACCTGGTCCATGTTCAACGTCGAGGCCCCCAATATTTCAGGATTATTTAAAACCCTGGACATCGACCTGTTGTGGCACCCGACCATCTCGGCATTGAGCGTATCGGACCAAAAAGAGCTGATTGCCGCCTTGATATCCGGCCGTCAGCCGCTCGACTTTTTATGTATCGAAGGATCCATCATACGCGGCCCCCGCGGCACCGGCTTGTTCGATTCGGTCCATGGGAAGCCGAAGAAGGATCTCGTCGCGGCTCTGGCCAGACAGGCGCAGTATATTTTGTCGATCGGGACCTGTGCCAGCTTTGGGGGATTCGGCGCCGGGGGCGAGACCGAAGCCACCGGGATGCAATTCCTCCAGTGGGATAGGGGCGGCTTCATGGGAACATCGTTTCAAACCAGAAGCGGACTGCCGGTGATTAATCTGCCCGGGTGCCCCTGCCACTACGATATCGTCGCCGGAACCCTGTCGCTTCTGGTCGCCGAAACGGCACCGGAATTGAATGAACACCAGTCACCCCTGGAATGGTACAACATCATGGTACATCAGGGATGTACGCGAAACGAGTATCATGAATACCGGGTCGAGGACAAACGGTTCGGTGAAAGAGGCTGCATGTTCTTCCGCCTGGGTTGTCACGGTCCACTTGCCCACGGGCCCTGCAACAAACTGCTCTGGCATCGGCGTTCGTCTAAAACCCGGGTTGGCGTACCATGCTTCGGTTGCACCCGCCCGGATTTTCCCCAACCCTATTCTTTTTTCGAAACCCGGAATATCGAAGGCATTCCCATCGAACTCCCGGAAGGGATTAACCGGGCACATTACATGGCATATAAAGGGATGGCCGCCGCAGCGGCCCCCCGGCGATTGAAGACCAGAAAAACCGGAATATAGGATCAGGAGACATGGGACGAAAAATAGAAGTGTATCCCTTAAACCGGGTTGAAGGCGATCTTGAGATCCAAATAGAATTGGAAGACGGTGTTGTCACGGAAGCCTCCAGTGCCGGCATCATGTATCGCGGATTTGAAAATATCATGGTCGGTCGATCGCCGATGGACGGACTGGTAATTACACCGCGGGTTTGCGGGATCTGCAGTACCTCGCATCTTCATGCGGCTGCCCAGGCGCTGGATATGATTTACGGTATCCCATCCCCGGTCACTGCCGGGTTGATCCGGAATATCACCCGGATGGTAGAGATTCTCCAAAATGACTTCCGGCACGCCTTTATGCTGTTTATGCCGGATTTCACCGACGCCGTTTACCAGGGGCATCCTCTTTATGCAGAGATGATGGAGCGTTATGCACCATTGGAAGGATCCACAACACGTCGGGCCATCGATGAAACCAGAAGCATTCTAGAAGTCATCTCTATTCTCGGCGGCCAATGGCCGCACTCTTCCTTCATGGTTCCCGGCGGTGTCGTCTATATGCCCAGTACGAACGAACTCAACCGGTGTGCCTATTTATTGAACAACTTCAAGCACTGGTATGAAAACCGAGTCCTGGGGTGCACCCTGGAGCAGTGGGGGGAAATAAAATCCAAAGAAGATCTTATGGACTGGTTGGAGAAGGATGAATCCCATAAGCAAAGCGACTTGGGTTATTACATCCGTTTTGCCACCAGCATTGGATTGCAGGAAATCGGGGAGGGTCACGGTATCTTTATCAGCTTCGGCATGCCGGAAGCGACATTTTCTCCCAGTGGAAGCCTGAATCCAGAGGAGCCGCTAGATGTTTCAGGCGGTTTTTATTCGGATCATCGAAAACTTCCGTTGGAACCCGACAAGATCACAGAGGATGTATCCCACGCCTGGTTTCTCGGAGAAGATACGGGTCGACACCCTTATCACGGACAGAGCACGCCTTATGCCACGGGCAGCGAAGACCGTAAATACTCCTGGGCTAAGGCCCCGAGGTATGACGGGTTGCCGGCCGAAACCGGTCCACTGGCGGAAATGATCATGGCTGCAAATCCCCTGTTTATGGATTGTCTGCAGCAAGACGGCCCGAGTGCATTTCTCCGGGAACTGGCCCGGCTGGTCAGGGCTGCAACGGTAATTCCGGCCATCGATCGCTGCATCAGTGAAGCCGCTTCGGGTCAGGGAAATTATTACAACGACCATGGCGACGTGGAACATGACAAGGGCCATGGCCTCATTGAAGCACCCCGGGGCGCTTTGGGTCACTGGGTGACCTTACAGAACAATAAAATATCATCCTATCAGATCATTACACCGACGACCTGGAATGCCTCGCCACGCGATCACAAAGAAGTCCGGGGGCCCTGGGAGGAAGCACTGATCGGAACCGAGGTAAAAGACGCCAAGCACCCGGTAGAGATTCATCATATCATCCGTTCCTTTGATCCGTGTCTGGTTTGCACCGTTCATGCCATCGAAACGGATTGATGATCCGGACGGATCGTCTGAGAGTCGTGGGATATTTGCTGGAGAGTAAACGTCAGGGGAGGATCATCCCATGAGAAGTAATGCCTTCGCAACAACCAAAAGGTCGACCATGGAGGATAGATCTCGACATCCGCTGTTGCAGGAAAACGACGTCTTGCGACAGGAGATCCGGGAGGCGCGCAAGGCGGCTGAGATTACAGCCGACCTGGTCGTAAAGCAATTTGAAGAGACCGAAAGGGATCTGCACAAATTTCAGGTGGCAAACGCTCAACGCAAAGCCGTATTGGACTCGGCGACGCAAATATCCATCATTGCCACAAACAATGAGGGTATTATCACGGTCTTTAACAAAGGTGCTGAAAATCTGCTCGGATATGACGCAGAAGAGATCATCGGTCGGCAGAATCCCATGCTGTTTCATCTGGAGGCGGAAGTAGAACTCAGAAGTCAGCTGCTTTACCGCAAGGTCGATAGTGTCGCGAAAGACCTGGATCTCTTTTTTGAATATGCATCGGAGGGCATTTCCGAATATCAGGAGTGGACCTATGTCCATAAAACCGGGCGGCAATTCCCGGTCAGGATGTCGATTATCCCGCTGCTCCATCCATACGGGACGATTGACGGAATATTGTTCATTGCCCTGGATGTCAGCGAAAAAAAGCGATCGGAGAAAGCGCTCCGGGAGAGCGAGCGAAAATATCAGCTGCTGATGCGCAATCTGCCCAATGTCGTCTACCGTGGTTACCTGGACGGCACCATCGATTTTTTCGATGACAAGATCGAGGAACTGACGGGGTATCGTCGCGAGGAGTTCTCGTCGCGTCAAGTAAACTGGTTCGACCTTGTGCACGAAGATGATCTCGCCGGGGCCAGAGAGATCTTTATCAGGGCTCTGAAAAAGGACCATTCCTATATTCGTGAGTATCGCTTCAAATCGAAAGACGGTCGTAACGTTTGGGTGGAAGAGGGCGGCCAGATCATTTTCGGTGAAGATGGTGAAGTCGAGTTTGTTACCGGTGCATTCCTGGACATCTCCGAACGCAAGCTTGCCGAAAGGGCCTTGCACGAATCGGAAAAGAATTATCGGTCATTATTTAACAGCGGCCCCAACCCGATTTTTGTGCTTGATCGGCACAGTCTCATGATCATGGATGCCAATCCCAGTGCCGAGGAGACTTACGGATACTCCATGAATGAACTGGTGGGGCGGCCTTTTTCGGACCTGGGCCCGTCCGGCAGCGAGAGCCTCGATGCGAAAATGGGGCTGGAACTGCCGAAACCTGAAGAGCCCCTGAGTGCATGTGTGGTCAGCCAAAAGGTGCGACACTTCAAAAAAGACAATACTCCGTTTTTCGTACGCGTAACGGCGTGCCCCACCTACTATAACTATCGTCCGGCAATTATCGTCGCTGCAACAGACATTACCGAGGTGATCGAAAAAGACGCCCAACTGGTTCAGGCCAGCAAGATGACATCCCTCGGTCAGATGTCTGCCGGTATTGCCCATGAGCTCAACCAGCCCCTGAATGCCATCAAAATCGGTAATGAATATCTACAGGTCATGGTGGAAAGCGGACGTGACATCTCGCCTGATAAATTACATCAAGTGGCGCGTGAGGTCAGCGATCAAGTTAGCCGGGCGTCCGCGATTATCAATCGACTGCGTCAGTTCGGGCGCAAATCCGAATTCGAAAAGGAACTCGTTGATATCAACGCCACCATACGGGTCGTTTACCGGATCATCGATCAGCAATTGAAGCTGCAAAATATTCATGTCGAGCTCGACCTTGACACAAACATCCCTACCATCCTGGCGCAAACCAATCGTTTGGAACAGGTGTTTTTCAATCTGCTCACAAATGCCGGCGATTCCATCGCCCAAAAACGTGATACCATGGGGCAGACGGGTCAAGAACAGATCGAAATACGTACCTATCAGGAGCAGGATCACGTGGTCGTTCTCGTGTCCGACACGGGAATCGGAATTCCGGACTTTCTTAAAGAGAAAATATTCGAACCGTTTTTCACCACGAAAGAAGTGGGCAAAGGAATGGGGCTCGGTCTCTCCATTATATACGGAATCGTCAAAGATTGGGGCGGGGAAATCGAAGTTCGAAGTACACCCAACAGCAAAACTATCTTCAAGCTGAACTTTCCGGTGGCCAGTGCACAAATTTGAAAGGACCATTGTGAATCCTGGCAACTAGTTGTGTGCTCCCGAAATCGCTCACTCAGTCTTCAAAACGCTCCAATGTTTTCGCTCTTTATCTGTCCAGCTTTGCAGTTACAAACAAGGACAGTTGTACGTGACGGTGCACTGTGCGGTGGCGGTGCCCTTGACGGAACTCCCCGCCGAGCCGGCCCACCCCTCGGTATCGCTATAAGTCGCATCGGAGGTTACGACCGTCGGCTCGTTGAACGCGGCCGCGGGAATGGTGGCGCATCTCTTGCCTTCAGGACACTCGCCCCCTGAGCACACTGCTTTCCGGACTTCCTGTTCAGCCTTCTTCTTTGCATTCTTCTTGGCCTCCTTCTCGGCCTTTTGTTTGATGGCGTCCTTCTGGCCTTGAATTTCGGCCTGTTCGAGATTGAACCAGAAGCTTCTGGTTTCCTCTGCTGAGTCCTGATATCCGATATCCTGCGTGTCATCGCAGGGAATCACTGTCGAGCCGGGCGTCGTCGTTGTTGTGGTGCCCGGCTGAAGTTGGATGTTGACTTCACCCACATCCACAATGTCAACCTCGCCCAGCAGCCCGCCCTTTCTCTCCGCGCCCTGCCCAAGTATGTTGTTGCCAACTTCCTGGGCGATGACCTGCCCGATCTGGTCCTGGGCACGCTCTGCAAATCTGATTTCGAGTCGGGTGCGTATTTCTGAGGCTGAAGGCAGCGTCGGAAGCAGGGCGATCGAACAGCTCGGATCGTAAGCCATGGTGTCGCCGGTAGAATCTTCCTCTGAGTGCCTGATCTGGTTTTCAAGTTTGACCAACTCGTTTTTGAGCACTGAGATGGTTTTTATTATGTCGTTTGCCATGATAGGCCTCCTTGTGTTGGTGGATTAGTGCACCGAGCGGTCGAAAGGATTGCCGCATAACAGTCTGATGCATAATGGGGGAACGGCTGCTGGTAAATAACCTCCTCTGGTTGTGCATCTAAGATCTATTTTAGACGCTTACAATCCAATAGCCGTTCCCGAATACAAGGTCAGATTAGTCAGGTCAGCGATTGACGTTTATCGGAACAAACTTAGAAGCAGGAAGAGGTTGAACTTGCAGTTTTCCGATCTCCAGATTATCAGGAGTGCGGTTCGATTAGATGCTGGATTGAAACCGGAGAGACAACCAATTGGTAAAATTATTATTTTGTGAGTCATGTCAAGCGAACGCTACTATAAAATCCGAATGAATTGCTCACCGTTTTAAATCAGCATCGACGCACCCGGACCGATGGAGGAGCCACCCTGAGGCTTCTTTATACGTCTGATAATTTCAATACCGGCTTTATATCCACGACCGGCGTTCCATCAATTGCCTCAATCGGGCCCACCTTTAATTTGCATCCATTGATTTCCATGACCTTAACCCGATGCAATCCTAGTGGATTGGGTCTATCCGGAGAGCGTGTCGAGAAGACTCCCGTTAGTGGGATGTTGATGTCGGAACGGGGATGCAGTTTCAGTATATTTCGATGGGCTTCATGAAACCATGTAATCACGATAATCTCGTTGCCCGCCACAATTCCTTCAAGCCCTTCGGTAAACGCAGCATTCACTTCGAGCCATGCGTCAGGGGCGCCCTCGTATCCTTGGCGAGGTGCCCCCCTTCGATTGGTTAGTTCGGATCGGATGATCCCGATGGGGTTAATGGTAAAGCCGGAATTCAGCTTTGAATTAAACTCCTCTGGCATCGATCCGCTCCACACGTACGGCACTGACCTTGAATTCCGGAATCTTGGCCAGGGGGTCTACCGCCTCGGCGTTGGTTAATACATTGGTCGGATTCTCGCCGAAGTGGTTGGGTAAGAAGAGCGTTCCCGGCTTACTGGTCTCCCGAAAGTGCCGATAAAGGATCTCGTAATCGATGGCAGGTGCGGTGAGCATCAATCTCCTCCCCGGTCATCCGTCAGACGGTTGTGCCTGACCATATAATCATTCAGCGCGTCCTGGAGAGTTGCGGCGGAGAGAAAGGCACAATGCTGTTCTTCCTCCGGCAGGCGGCCGACGGCAGCAAGTATCGTATCACCGGTGATCTCAACCAACTCATCGGGGGTTTTTCCACGGGCCAATTCGGCGGCAAAGGACCCGCACACCTGGCTGCATCCGCAACCGTCGGATACAAAGGTTGCGTCTTTGACGACATTATTCTCAAATTCTAGAAATATCTGCACGGTATCACCGCAAGTGCCGGTCACCCGGCCGTATCCGTCGGGGTGTTCCAATACGCCGGCATATACCAGGTTCTGCCACCGTTCGAAGGCGACATCCCCATAAGCCTCCCGGGTCTCAGAAAAAATCTGGTCCTGCAACGCTTCGACAAAATGATCCAGTTCATCGGCCATAAAACGTCTCCTGTTCCCTTGTGCGGTTCTCATCGGATGCTCTTGCGGGCAATCGTTTCCGATGAGTTGCTTACGCATAAAGCGTGCCGGTTCACAAGTTGACGCGTGTACCGGCTGACAAAAAATTTAATGGGGGTCTTGGTTGAGAGTGGCTAGTAGTAGAACTCACGGAAAATATAAGGAAATACACATTTGGCGGCATTGATCTGCCGGTGTAGAGCCAGAACGAGGGAAAATGCGGTGCCGTGAAAAATCACTTCATCCAGTCAAAGACGATGTTAGAATCTTTCAACTTTCAATTTGATAATTTGCGAATATTGCGAGGGAACTTTTCATTGAACGCACATTCCACAATCTCCGCAACTCAATCCGGTCGTTTGATCTGATCGCGATTAATGACCAGGTCGAAGTCCTCGAACGTGATCTCTTTTCTTCCGAATACTCTGTTAAAAAAATATTCTGCATAGTTTGTCAAGATTATGGATGCTCATGGATGGACACCCCGGTCTGTGTCACGATGAGAAGATGTTTCGAGAGTTCACCCGGTGGTCGATCAGGTATAACAGCGTTACCTTTCGCTTCAGGCTCTGCTCCAAGTCCTTCATGTCAGTTTGGTCAACACCATAGGCTCTGATGTATACTTTCCGGACGCCTTCTGGCATGCCTTCATATGAGCTCAGTACACTGACCAACCGGCCGCCATGGTTCCGGACGATATCGGTGATGTCCTGAATCTTTCCGGATTCGTCGGCAAATTCAAACGCGAACTGAATCCCTCTCTTCCCGAACCCGGTTAAACGGATCAAGGACCTGAAGATGTCAGACTTGGATATGACGCCGACGATGGCCCCGTCTTGGTCCACCACCGGAACACTGGAAATTTTATTGAGCAGCAGCGTTTCGGCGGTTTCTTCTACGGTAGAATCCTCCGGCGCGGTGATCGGATTTCCGGTCATGATATTTTCTACTTTGATCGTCGAAATGAGGTACAACAGCTCATGGATTTCCAGGGTGGTGGCATCCGAAGCCGCCGCCCGTTTCAAATCCCTGTCTGAGACAATCCCTACCAGTTTTCCATTTTTCATCACCGGAAGCATGGCGATGTTGTTTTCCTTCATCAGATTGCCGGCAACATCCATCGATGCATCATGCTCGATGGTCACCACCTCTTTAGTCATCCAGTATTTGATCAGCATATCTTCCTCCTGCCTTTCCAAAGGGATTTACTTCTGACCCACCGAAGTTCAGAAAAATGCTATTTCATACCGAGATATTTACTTCGGGTTTAAATTAACCGCTTCAGCGACTCTTCGATGGATTCAGATGTAAACGGCTTTGGAATGCAATCGTTTACCCCGATCTCCCGGGCCTCGTTTAAAATCTCCGGACTTCCATAGGCGGTAATCAGTATAATCAGTGGATGATTTTGCGTTCGGGACAGGCTTCGGAAAAATTCAAGGCCATCCATCCCGGGCAGTCGGTAATCGGCAATGATGATGTCAAAGGATTGATGTTCGATGAGATGCAGGCCCTCTTCGGCAGTTTCCAGGGCCGTGATATCGCACCCCTCGCTTTCGAAATAAAGACGCAGCGAATCTCTCACCCACTCATCATCGTCGATCAGCAGCAGACGGCGTTGTCTTAGTTTTTGAAAAATATCGGTCATCACCGGCCAAATCTTATTTGTCATGGAACGTAATGTCGGTTTCACCTTCCGGCATGGGAACGACAAAAATGGGTCGTCGGGTGCGTCGCAGTACCTGCTTGGCCGTGCTTCCCAGGAATGTGTATTTCAACAGGCCTTTCCCATGGGTGCCCATCACAATGGCATCACAATCAAGCTCATCCGCCAGCTCCAGAATTTTAGTGGCGGCATGCCCCTGGGTTATTTTGATGGAATCGAAAATCTCGTTGCTTTTTGGTTCCGCTAACTTCTCTTTTTCGCACAATACTTCAATCTGTTTTTTGAGGCGCTCGTGGACATAGGAATAACTGTCCGCCCCCATTTTTGCCAGAGTTTCCCTGTCGACGTGGGATTCTACCAGCGCCTTGGTGGTGGGAGGGATTTCTTCCATGACATGCAACAGGACGAGTTTGGCCCCATGCTGTTTTGCCGAATTTACTGCGTACCGGAGAACGTATCCGGAATTGGGCGAAAGATCGGTCGCATACAAAATTCTTCGAATTTTTGGCAACATCGGTACCTCCTAGTCAAGCCATCTGCAAATGTTCATGTTTCTGATTGGCGGCGGTGTAATATATCTCTTGATGGGTTCTTTTAGGGAGAACGCGATCGCCACGCACCATCACTTCAAGATCTTTCAGCACCTCAGAGAGGTTCATACCGAATCCTTCTGCGATCTGTTTCGCCGTACAGGGGCGTCGCCGGAGCATGGTAAAAATCCTTTCCTTATCCGCTTTATAATGTTCTGACGGAGGCCCTGAAAATTCCGGAATAACATCTGCCTCGGGTTGAAATTTACGGGACAGCGTTCTCATTTCTTCCGTGGATAGTGGTTGGACAAACGCCTCAGCCGAAGGACGCACGGCGGTATTCAGATGGATGCGATCCGGGGTAAGGTCTTGGGCAACCTGTGCCAACCGATCCACCGCAGCAGTCAAGGTGTTCATCCCCTGCACCAGAAACACTTCCATCCAGAGCTGCCCCAACATCACGTCTCGAAATGCTTTTAGCCCGCTGATCACACGGGAGAATCGCAGATCCGGAAGCGGGCGATTGACCCACTCGAAAGATATCTGGTCCCAGGCACTTACGGAAACCTTGACAACACTGGATCCGGATGCGGCCTTGCGTACTTCCGGAAGATAAAGCAGCGCCCCGTTGGTCAGTAGCGCGGTCGGTATGTCCGTCTCTTTTCGGATAAACTCGAGAACATCTCCGAAGCCGGAGTGAAGTGTCGGTTCCCCGGATCCGGAAAGGGCAATGTAATCCGCCTCACCCCCTGACGCCAGCCAATCCTGAATTTCAGCGAGCACCGCCTCCGTCGGAACGTATTCCCTGCGGTCGAGAGTCTTATTCGTCGTCGGCCCCAACTGGCAGAAGACACAATCCTGGCAGCACGTCTTGAAGGGTGTGAGATCTATACCCAGTGAACGGCCAAAGCGACGGGAAGGAACCGGACCGTATACATACTTATAGTCTCTGTTTTGTTCATCCATGGAATTTTACCTTTGCGAACGGTATCTCATTTCCGGGTTCAGTGGTTTTGTGCCTGGTAAAGGCAGAAGATCTCTTTCCTTTGCCGATAAATTCAGGGTCTCAATTTTCCTCAATCGAAAAGCATAAAGCATGCCATCATCAGGTATAAGTATTTTAACCATGACATCAGTAAGTTATGGATTTCCTCGGATGGGAGAGCTTCTGCCTTGGGTAGGAATGTAGAAATATTTATCCGTCATTTTCTAAATTATTCAAATTCGATTTTCGAATCGCCATATCAAAATTTATAACCCCATAATATCTAAGGACTTTACGAACGATATCGGACCTGGCACGGGAAATGCTTCGGTTTCGAATGTGGTTTCAAACAAAAAGAAGAGGAGGAAACTAGAATGGGAAAGATGAAAGCCGGCCAGGATCCAAGTCGATCTGAGAGCCACGACCAACAAGACAACGATATTGCAGAACGTCTGAGTCATATTCAGCATAAGATTCTGGTGATGAGCGGAAAAGGCGGAGTGGGTAAAAGCAGCGTCGCCTCCTATTTATCAGTTTCGCTGGCGAGGCGGGGTTTTAAGGTTGGACTCATGGATGTTGATCTCCATGGTCCAAGCATCCCTCATATTTTGGGCATTTCCGGAAGACTCCAGGCGGACGCCGCTACCAAAAAAGCCTCTCCGTTCCAATTTCTGCCGAACCTGGAGGTCGTCTCCATCAAAATGCTGCTCGGGGAGAAGGATGCCGCCGTTGTCTGGAGAGGGCCGCTCAAGGGCGGGGTTATCAGGCAGTTCATTTCCGATATCCAATGGGACGACCTTGATTATCTCATTATCGATTCCCCTCCGGGCACGGGTGATGAACCCCTGACCGTGGCCCAAACCATCCCTGATTCGGAAGCATTGATCGTTACCACACCCCAGGAGGTGGCCTTGGCGGATGTCCGCAAGTCGATCAATTTTTGCCGTCAGGTCAACATGGACATCCTGGGGATGGTCGAAAACATGAACGGTCTGCAATGCCCCCATTGCGGAAAAATTATCGATGTGTTCCAAACGTTCGGCGGGGAGTTGACCGCAGAAAGGGAGCATCTGACACTACTGGCCAGCCTCCCGCTGGATCCAGAGGTCGTCAAAGAAAGCGACCATGGCGATGTGAAGTTTTTGGAAGATCCCGATCGTCCCATCACCCATGAGTTCAACAAGATGGTGGATAAAGTTATCAGTCTGCATGATACGGCAGATGCCACGGCCATGGAGACGGTCGCGTGATGAACTCGAAAGGAGGAAATAGCCATGTTTGAACCGCATATTGATGAGGAAAAATGTATCGGTTGCGGGGAATGCGTCGATATTTGCCCAAGTGAGGTGCTTGAACTGGTGGATGAAATGGCCGTTGCCGTAAACGCGGAAGAGTGTGTCGGCTGCGAGAGTTGCATCGAAGTCTGCGAGCAGGAGGCCATCACCGTGGAGGAGAGATAGATAATACCGGCATACCCTCAAATACGATCGCCGAGGCAAAATGCTTTCCGGAGATTCGGCAAGTGGACGCCACATCCGTCCACACAACGCGGCAGGCGGATGGTGTTGAAACCTTTATCTGAGCGTCCTGCCGAACGTGTGTCCGTATGCTTGAAAACTACGCATCCTGAATGTCCACCCTCGATCCGTGCCTAGGAATAAAAAAGAGGTGCGAAACATTTAAGGATTTTCGCGCCATATTCTAACAACTCCTTGGTGCACTTATATAGCCGCTTTTGTGCACTTTAACCTGCAAAATGGCTGACCCAATATCTTGTGGTTTGCTGATAATTCTGTGATGTGCGCATAAGAGGATGTAATCCGCACCTAAATGATTTAATCCTAATGGTCGTAGTTCAGCAAACGGCATTGCTATAGCGGGGATCGTTGAGGTTGGTCAAAAAACTGGGCCGTCCATCACGTCATTCCCGCGGGTAGTTGCCTGGAGTGGCTCCACTGTTTGGGAGACTGCCCGTACAAACGTTTGAACTCTCGGCTGAATTGAGAGGAACTCACGTAGCCCACTTCCATAGCCGATTCGTTCACATTCATTCCTCCGGCAATCTTCATGGCGGCGCTGTTTAGCCGCATAGACTTCATAAACTGGATGGGCGACATCGTGGTAGCCTGTTTGAATTTGCGGTGGAACACGGCCCGGCTCATCCCCACCTGTGCGGCCATATCTTCGATGGTGACCGCTTTGTCCAGGCGGGAAGACAAATACTCAATTGCCCGGGCGATTTCATTGCCCACTCCAAATGCGCGCCTTGCGGAATCCCCTGCATCCCCCTTCAATATAGCGTAGTACACCTCCCGAAGCCGACCGTCCCCAAGTACCGCCGTATCCGCCGGGCTATCCCCCAATTGCAGCAGCCGCAACAGCGCTTCAGTGAACGCGTCGTCCCAGCGAGCGAGGGCAAACCCTTGCGGGAGCGGGCCGCCCTTTGGCTTTCGGATGGCACCAGTTGCGCTTTCCATCTCAATTGCCAGTTGGGTCATCACTCTCGTATCCAGGGAGATATACACTCCCAGGAGGGGATTGTCCGGCGAAGCTGTGGGTGTCCCCGCCTCCACCGGCATGGACATGGCGCAACACATGTATTGACTGCTGTCGTATACATATGACTTACCATCCAATATAGCTTCCTTGGCCCCGTTTACGATGGCTATCACGGTGGGTTCGTACACTGCAGGGGCGCAGTGAAGCGACTCGGTAACCCGGAAGAGTTGTACCCCCTTCACCCCGGTTTCCACCATGCCATCCTCGCTGACCCTGTTTTCAATGAGTTGTTTTATTTGTTGTTTGCTCATGCAACCAACATAGCACTACAAAACGCACAATTCAACGCAATGATACAATTAGGCATGTTTTAGCGATTATTTCGCCTTTTAATACCCATCTTTGAGGGTTATAGTTGTTTCAGACGAGGGAAACACCTGTCGCATCAGAAATTGAAACTAAGGAGTTTTAACAATGGCTAATAAAAACCAATTTGGAAAAAAAGGCTGGACACCGGAGCGACTGGGCTCCCTGAAAGGCAAAACATTTGTAATCACCGGTGCTAATAGCGGTACAGGATTTGAGGCATCGAAGATACTTCTGTCCAAAGGGGCAAAAGTGGTGATGCTGAACCGTAACCCCAAAAAATCATCCGATGCCATCGCGGCTTTGAAACAGGAGCTTGGTAATAATGCAGATGTATCATTCATACGTATGGACCTGGCAGAACAGGCTTCTGTAAGAAAAGCAGCAGAAGAGGTCCTTGAGACGGTTCCCCGCATCGATGCACTTATTTGTAATGGCGCCATCGCCCAGGTGCCCAAACAGCAGTTCACCGTTGATGGCTTTGAAAGCCAGCTTGGCGTGAACCACTACGGTCATTTCACACTACAAGGGTTGCTCTACCCAATGATTGAAAAATCCAAAGGCCGTATCGTGGTTGTAGGCAGTGAAGGGTATAAAATGGGCATTAAAACAATCCAGTTTGACGATATGAACTGGGATAAGAATTACCACCAGAATAACACATACTGTCATAGTAAATTGGCTCAGATTATGTCTGTTTATGAATTACAGGATAGATTGGAAAAAGCGGGCAAGACGGATGTCAAAGTTTATGCCTGTCACCCGGGCTCTTCCGCTACATCATTGATTAAAACCAGCGGTAATTTAATGACCCGGATCATGTTCGGAATGATGACCCTGTCTCCGTTGGTGCAAACAGCAGAAAAAGGTGCCTATCCTGAACTCATGTGTGCCACAGAAGAAAACCTGGACCAGCGTGGTTTTTATGGTCCCACAGGCTTCATGGACTTTGTTGGTCCGGTTGGTGACTGCGTGATAGCACCCCATGCTGTGGATAAAGCGGTATCGAAAAAACTGTGGGATGTGACTGAAAAAGAAACCGGGGTTACCTGGAAGTTTTAATTTATATCACTGAATGCGGGCAGACGATGTGATTGTTTGCACTCGGCGTATGCAGCACCCTGAACAACCTATCGGCCAGTCATGGTAACGGGAGCAGGTAAAGGAACAATGTAATCATCGTAACAGGAGCGAGTAAGGGAATTTATTGGATGGAATTGTCAGAAAAGGAAACCGATTGCAGGTGGAATTTCTTAATAAAAAGTTTTTAGGAGCATAAAACATGGACATATTGAAAACATCAACGGATTGGGCCAAAGCCGAAGTTTTTTCATCGACATTTTTCATCATTTTCGCAGCCGTGTTTTTATTGGCAAGCATTGGGTTTTGGCAATTGGGAAAAACCGACCTGGCAAAGGCATACATCATCCCCACCTTGGTAGCAGGTGTTTTACTTTTGATCATCGGAGCTGGATTGGTTTTTAACAATATAACAAGAATTACAGCATTCGAAAAAGCCTACAATAGTGATGCCTCGGCTTTTGTAGAATCAGAAACGGCACGTGTCGAAAGCACTTTAAATGAATACAAAGTCGTTTTTAAAGTGATTCCGTTAATTATCGTTGCTTGTGCCCTGGTCATTTTATTCGTCAGTACACCCATTTGGCGAGCAAGCATGATTACAACCATTGCAATGATGGCAGTTATTATGTTGGTTGACGGTACAGCCTATGCCAGAATTGACAATTACAATAAACAATTGATCGCAGTTGAAAGACAAGAATGAAATTTGGTTTGTTCTCCATCCTGGGCTGAACGGGACGTAAAAGGAGTTTGAACAATGACAAATAGAAACAAAACTTTCGGAGCAAAAGGCTGGACACCGGAGCGACTCGGTTCTCTGGCAGGCAAAACATATGTCATCACCGGTGCCAACGCCGGAGCGGAATTTGAGGCAACGCGGGTGTTCCTGTCCAAGGGCGCAAAAGTGGTGATGATGAATCGCAACGCCGATAAGTCAACCGCCGCCATCGCGACCCTGAAACAGGAATTTGGCCGTGACGCTGACGTAACTTTCGTGAGCGAGGAACAGGGGGTCAGACCTCAAGTTCGTTAAATTTGCATGCATGGGCACGATATCCCTACCGTGGACTTTTGCCAATAGTGCGCACTCTCCGAAAGCCGCATACGGGTGAACACTACACCATACCATCCGTCCGTTTCGGATTATTGGGATTACCACAATATGTAAGGGGGTGAAAGCAGGCTGGGTTGGGAAGGTGCAGGAGCACTTAACTTGCCACTAGACGCACATCTCGGTTCATATTTGAAAGTCAAGACTGAAACAGATTATCCTTATGTGGGAATTATGTGGGATTTTATTCCAAATATAGAGGAGGTTAGGAATGGCGGATTTTCTCCAATCTGGATATACATCCGTTTGGCCCTGAACCTTTAGAATCCCGAGAAGTAGAGACTTCCCCCTACCAGAACGCCGAACCCAAAGTTAAGCACTTTTTTCAACAACGAATCTTTGATACTGGCGGATACCGTTTCGAACGAGGGAGACAGGGACCCGGGGCAGGATGTCGGCTATCGGTTTTCCGGGGATGGCTTCCGGGATGAGTAGCCGCCTTTCAATATAAACGTACAGCGGGACAGTATCCGTTTGGCTTTTCGGCGGCATTTCGGACACTGGATCTCGGATGTTCCCAAAGGGACGACCTTCTCCGTCACGGTGCCCGACGGGCATTTGAATTCGTATATCGGCATAACGGCATTTTACCTCTTGTCAGTTTACGAGCCAAACCTTGCAGTCACCCGCCGATGGCCTCACCGTTTCAGCTACACGTTCCATGGCGATTAAAATTTTGGATCTTCTCCAGTTTAGTTGGAGAAGAGGGGCCAAGGATTCAAGGGGTCAAGGGTTTGTTGTCTAAAGGTTTTATCAGCCTTTGGGAATTCTGCTATTATTGCATATACTTTCAAACAGACTTCGCATGACTGCTGGCATACATTCAAGTCATTCTAAATTTTGAGTATTTCACTTGAACCCTTGAATCCTTGGACCCTTGAACCCTATGGAACGCGTCGACTCAAGAGGGAATTATCTTCCTGTTTTGCCTGAATTATCTACAACTAATCTGGAGATGATCCAAGATTTTTCCGTTTTCATACCAAGCCCTCCGCCTCCAGTGCATTGATAGTCCCGGAAGGCTTGACCCGGTTTCGGGAAGATCCCGCATCAGATCCGGAGACAGTTTCCCGGATGTTCTCACGAAGGTATTCTTCGAGTGCCGACACACCGTATAATTCATCTGTGTGGTGGGGATAGACACGGAACGGGTATCCGTTGAAGTCTCGCCGTATCCGGTCATCGAGGACGCCGTCTATCACCTTGTTGACGATGATTCGAGAGGCTGACATGCCCAGCTCCGACAGCTTCCGTATAATTCGGTGGGCCTCTGAAATTGACAGCCCCTCCTGATTGAGAACCAGATTGATCCGGCATCGTTCCCCGAGAAAGAGGCCCTTCAGATTGGTGTGGCGATCAATCAGGCCTGCCAGTTTTTCTTTGACGGGATCCTGCTCGATCTCTTTTTTCCCGATTTTTATCTTGGATACGATTTCCTTTTTAGCAAATATGTGATTCCGCAATTTCAGCAGCTCTTTCAGCCAGAGCAGGGTCACAAAGGGCAACGAAAAAAACCGTATGCTCAGCGCCGTCGGCGGCATATCGAAGAGTATGGCGTCCCATTCACCAGAACGGGACAGGGTGTCTTCAAATGCCAGCAGAAGGGCATACTCCTCCAGGCCCGGTGAATATTTGAGTATCTTGTAATAGCTGTGCAGATTGAAAGCCGTTTGGTAGCTGTAACCCTTTTAGAGTTGCTGTTCGGCATCCTTCAGATACGACGCCACCCAGTGGTCCAGATCCACCTCTTTGACGAAAAGGTTCGGGCAGACCTTGTTTGGCTTTCCAGTAAACCGCTGTTGGAAAATATCTCTCTGGTTATGAGCCGGATCCATGGAAACCAGCAGGGTTTTTCTACCCTGGTCGGCCAGTTCCAGGGATGAAAGGGCCGATGTGGTTGACTTACCCACGCCGCCCTTGCCGATGAAAAATTGTATTTCCGCAGTCATCGCGACTCTCCTAACCCGGACATTGCAATTTTTGGGCTAATCGATGCCCAGCACCGAAAACAGATCTCCCAATGGATCACGGGCCGTAACCATCTTTTCAAGCATGATGTCCAATTCTCTGTTCATGACCGGCAACAGGTCCATGGTGATGTGAACCGGTGGCGATGGGAGACCAACAAAGCTTCCCAGGACCATGACACCGAAAATGTTATCCAATTCCTCGATCTCATATTCTATCGTTTCGACGGCCCTGCTCCGCATGACACTGTCGGAGACCATCAGCAACGAACGGATGCGATTCGCTATGTGTTGGATCAAACGCTTCATGTCAGTTATGGTCGGCGCCCGGGACGCCCGCCGGTGCCGCGCGAAATATCTTCCGATCCGCTGAAATGCGACGTTGGGACGGGAAGTAGTAATAGACGGCATACATGGCCATCAACAGGATGCCGGAGAAATGGAACCGGGGCACTTGCAGCAGGTAGGCGACCAGAGCCAGATAAGGGGTTACCATGGTGATCCCGATCAGGTTGCACTCAAATCGAACCAACGTTTCCAATGGCATGGTCAGGCGATGCCGATGCCAATGGGCAAAAAAGGCGCGGTAAAGGATCGGAGCGGCCAACGCCGATATCGCCGTCAGGACGAACAGCGGGACAGCCACCATGGCCCGGTCCTGCCGGGAGAGGAGCTCGATGTAACCGGATTGAAGCGCCCAATGGACGGCGACAAACCCGATCAGTGCCGGCAGAAGAAACGTCACATAGATGTGGGTCAATCGCTGGGTGTTTATCATCCTATCTCCCTATCTCCTTAATAACGCGTTTTTCCGATCCCCGTCGTTTCCACCGGTGAGAGGGGTGACAGAGGGCGAGATTCTTTAGGGAGGGGCTGGAGAGATGATCTCGACCCTCTGCCGGATGGACGCTATACGGTAGCCGGGGTCGGCTCATCGGATAACGGCTGAGGAGAGAAAAATTTAATCAGACCCTCCAGAGAAATCCAGACTGCGATCACCAGGATAATCAGATTGATACTCTGCAGGAGCAGGTTGTCGGATGCTCCGAATTTGAACTGGTTCATGATCACGGCCCAGATGGTCATCACCGACATGAATATCGCCGGAAGCCCGGAGACCAGCCATTTCCAACCGCCTTTCCTTTTCAGGTACAAGGTGATGATAATCAGCGCCAGAGCAGCAAGGGTTTGGTTGACCGCTCCGAATAGCGGCCAGAGTTTCAACGCCCCTTTCCCGCTGGCACCGGTGGCAAACGCCAGAATAAGTGCGGATCCCACCGCCACTGCGGTACCGATGTACCGGTCTGTCAGAAAATCCAGTTTAAGGCTGCCGCCCAATTCCCCGACCACATAACGCTGAATGCGGGTGGCCGTGTCCAGGGTGGTCCCGGCAAACGACGCCACGAACACCGCCATGATTGCCAGGGTGAATTGTTTGGGGATTCCGATGGTCATGATCATGTTGGCTGAACCATCGACAAAGGCGGATACCTTTGATCCCAGACCGGCCGCCGACGCCCAGGAGGCATAGTGAGTGGTCCATGCCGCCACGCCGGTTAACGTTTCACCACTTTTGGTGGTGTACCCCATCCCAATGCCGGCGGCGACCGCGATGATCACCAAGGTCGCCAGGGTGCCCTCCATGAGCATGGACCCATAGCCGACAAACAGGGCGTCATTTTCGTTTCGAACCTGTTTTGCGGAGGTGCCGGAGGACACCAGAGAATGGAATCCCGAAATGGCGCCGCAGGCGATGGTGATGAAGAGAAACGGCCACATGGGAGGCGCTTTGGCCGGTGCTGCCTGGATGGCGGGTGCGACGATTTCCAGTCTCCCGCCAAAGGCGGCAAACAGAACCCCGAGTATCAGCAGCGACATGGCGATCACCAGTTGGTGGGAATTGATGAAATCACGCGGCTGCAGCAGGGTGGTCACCGGCAGCACCGAGGCGATGAACGCGTAGGTCAACAGAATGATGGTCCAGACTCCGGTGGGCGGAATGCCCGCAATGGCCGGCATTTTGAAAGGCAGATAGGGGCCCAGAAAAACGCAGACGTACATGGCCAGGATCGCGTAAATGGACCACACGGTAATGCTGGCCCCCTTTTTGTAAATCATGTACCCAAGCATAATGGCAATCGGGATTTCGACCCAGACCGCCAGTACCGACTGGGGATACATGGCGAAGATGACGGCGATAACCAGCCCGAATATGGCGATGACGATCCAAAGCTCGAGGAAAACGATCAGGAAAAACAAAAATTTGGTGCGCTGGTTGACGTACTTCGCGGTGAACTCGGAAATAGATTTTCCCTGGTTTCTCATGGAAATGATCAGAGATCCGAAGTCATGGACCGCTCCCATGATGATGATGCCCAGAAAGACCCATATCAACGCCGGAACCCACCCCCAGATGATGGCGATGGCCGGTCCGACGATGGGTCCGGTGCCTGCAATGGAAGTGAAGTGATGCCCGAAAATGACCTCCTTTTTGGTCGGCACATAGTCGATGCCGTCTTCCAATTCGACAGAGGGTGTTTTGGCATAGCCGGACAATGCAAATATCTTGCTGCCGATATACTTCCCGTATAATTGATACATGACGATGTAGCCGACGAATGCCAGTACCATGATGATCAAGGCATCCATGAATACCTCCTTTCAGATAATCCTTTACCGGTGCAACCGGAAATCCGTATGCAATTCAATAAACCAATTCTACCCATCTTCCGCTCCAGCATAAACCATGCCACTTGCCCTTGTGAAAAATAGTCCAGTGATCCATGAGGGTTAGCAGGGTGTTGACGAGAAAGGGCCGGGCGGATTCGAAAATCTTCGAATGTCGGATTGGGGATATTGCGAAATGGAGGAACCCGTTGGGAGGTATTCAGGGGAGTTAACTATCCCGGACCTTGCAGAAATGCGCTTCTCCAGAAAGCACAAGTTAGATTGATTAGGATTTAACGCACCACGAAGCTCACGAAGATCACGAAGGTAACAAAATCAATTTAGACTATCTTTCTTCGTGTCCTTCGTGAGCTTCGTGGTGAAAATGCCCTTACTGGGGCCTTCAAGACAAGCGTATTCATGCAATTTTAGGGATAAGGATTGCCCTGGTGCTTAGTCTTCCAGTAATTTTTTTCTTCGGTAGCGATAGGTGTGGTGATTGATATTCAACAGTTTGGCGGCCTTGCTTTCATTGCCTTCGGCCATCCGATATGCTTCTTCGATATAATGCTTCTCCAGACGTTTTTCGATGGATGCCAGATCGACTCCGCCCTCCGGAATCGGCGGGAACATGGACCGTGTGCCGTCGGGCGCACCGGCGTGACGGGTGTTACGATCCCCAATCCCCAGATTGGCGGGGGTAAGCAGCGGTCCGGTTCCAATGAGCGCGCCCCGCTCAATCATGTTCTTTAGCTCCCTCACATTTCCGGTCCATCGGTGCTCCAGTAGGGCCTGCACCGCTTCATCCGACAGGCCCCTGAAATTTTTCCCGAATTTGTCCATAAAGGAATGGAGAAAATGTTTGGCCAGGGGTAGAATGTCGTCGCGCCGTTCGTTGAGGGACGGGATTTCGATTTTTATGACCCCGAGACGAAAGTACAGGTCCATCCGGAACAGTTTCTGCTCGATCATGTCTTCCACATCTTTATTGGTGGCGGATATGATCCGGGTCTGGAGCTTTAACCGTTCAACACCTCCCACACGGTAGAATTCCCCATCCTCCAGAAACCGGAGCAGTTTCGCCTGGGCTTCGAGGCTCAGATCTCCCACTTCGTCCAGAAAGAGGGTGCCGTTGGCGGCCTGTTCGATCAATCCTTTTTTCCCGGACGCCCGGGCACCGCTGAAGGCCCCCTTTTCGTAACCGAACAATTCGCTTTCGATCAGCTCCTTTGGAATGGCGGCGCAATTGACGGTGGTCAGCGGCCCCTTGAAATTCGGGCTGTGGTAATGGATGGAACTGGCGATGAGTTCCTTTCCCGTTCCGGTCTCACCGATCAGAAGCACCGGGGTATCCGGGCTTTTCGAGACCGATTCCACAAATTCCATGACATCCAGGATGGCCCGGCTTTTCCCGACGAAAAAAGGATGGTGTTCCAAAAGGTACTGCGCCTGCAGTTTCTGGACCTCTTTTCGGAGCCTGATGGTGTCCAGGGCATTTTGTATCGTGACCTCGAGTCGATCCATATGAATCGGTTTGATCACATAGTCGTAAGCCCCAAGTTTCATGGCTGCAATCACCGTGTGGGCATCTTCATAGGCGGTAATCATGATTACCAGCATATCCGGAAACAGCTCTCGAATTTATTTCAGGGCATCCACTCCGCTCATCCCGGGCAGACCGATATCCATCAACATCAGATCCGGCGGATCGTCTGCTGCCGACTCAATGGCCGTTTCGGCATTCTGAAAGGTCAGGACACGGAATTCCGCGTCGAGGGCCAACTGAATCCCTTCCGAGATCGTGGGTTCATCGTCAACGACGTAAATGGTGTAATCCAACATGGTCCCTTCTTTTATCCCGCAACGTTCGGGTTCGACAGCCTGTCAACCGGTTGGCGTCTGAGCTTTCGGAATGGATATCCGGAATTCGGCACCGCCCCCTTCATTGTCTTCCACGCTGATGATTCCGCCATGATCTGTCACGATACGATGACAGATACTGAGGCCGATTCCGGTGCTTTCCGATTTGGTCGTAACAAACGGATCGAACACCGTTCTCTTCTTTTCAAACGGGATCCCCGGGCCGGTATCCGTGACACGGACAAGGACGTCATCCCTTCTCGCGGAGGATGCGATCCGTATTATTTTCTCCCTGTCCATGCCTCTCATGGCGTCGACCGCATTGTTGATGAGATTGAGGATCACCTCTTCTATCTGTTGGGGATCCAGTCGACATTGGGGCAGATCCCGGGCAAGGTCTTTTTCGAATGTCACTCCGCTTTTTCGAAGGGTCACGGCCGTCAGGTTGACGGCCTCTTCTACCGGTTGATTGACATCGGCAAGGATCAACTTTGGGTCGCCGGGTCTGGCAAAGTCCATCACCCGGCGGATCACCGACTCAATTTTCTTTGAAGCCGATTGCAGGTGGCGGAAGACGTCTTTGACTTTTTCCCCGCTTTCGCCACGGTTGAAAAATTTTTCAAGGGTATTGATATAGATGTTGATACCGGAAAGCGGGTTTCTGATTTCATGGGCAATGCCGGCGGTGACTCTTCCAAGAGAGGCCATTTTGTCCTGAACAAGCAACATCTTTTCCAGAGATTTAATCTCCGTCATATCCATCATGTTGACCAGGACAGCCTCTTTTTGCCGAAAGTCAATGACATGGGCCCGGCAGTAAATCCATATCCGCCGGCTGATATCCCCCCGGGGATGGTAGCGGAAGTCGATCTCCATGACCCGGGTGTTTCCGGCGAGAATATTCTGAAAAGAATTTTTTACTTTTTCCAGATCATCCGGATGAATATTCTCATAGTCCCCGAAAATATGCGATCGCGGCAACGGACCGAAGAGGCGCTCCTGCTCCTTATTTTGATAGACGAGGCGATTGTCCTGGATGATGGAGACCCCGGTCAGTGAATTTTCGACGAGGGTACGGAATCGCCCCTCGCTTTTTTGGAGTTTTTCAATCGCCTGCTTTCGTTCGATGACTTTTCCCAGACGCTCGGCAACGGCCCTGGCCAGCCCAAGTTCCTCATTGAGAAAGGGACCTTCGTCGGCAGCGGGTTTTTCTTCAAGGTAACATACGGTCAACTGGCCGGCCGATTGGCTGTTGACGATGATATCGCGGGTCAGTTTCCATGGAGTATCCCGGAAGTCTTTTGTCTGGAAGACCTTTTCGACGAGTCGGATTTTCGCGCAGGTGATTTGCGGATACTTCCAGGCCGCCACAATGATACGAAGCGTCTCTGTCAAGATGGCGTCAAGTGACATGTCCTGCTTCTCGAGGAGGCTCGATAAACGGAACAGGCAATCCAGTTCTTTGACCCGTTCACTAAGGGCACGCATGTTGCGCTTCAAGGCATCGTCCATTTCCCGGTGCTGTTCATCGAGTTCCAGGGTGTGAAGCCCGAACGAAATGTCCTTTGCCACTTCGGCGACCAATTCCTGTTCCGCTGTGTCGGTTACAAGTTCTTTGGGCAGCGACAGGGTGATCACCCCGAAGATCCGGCCATTGTATTCCAGGCGATGGCTCAGGGCTCCCTGACTGCCGTAGGAGGACACCAGGGGGCATCCATTGCAGAGTGTCTCCGGCGCGTCCGTTACGACAACCCCCGGCTCGTCCATGGCCCGCCGGCAGCATGTGACACCGTTGTCGGTCAACAACCGATCCTTCAGCATTTCGAACCGGCTGTCCAACCCGGATTCCGCAAACACGTCCCAACGTCCCTCTTCGTTGAAAAGGGCCACCCAGGCACTGTAATACCCACGGTCTTTTATCAGTGAATCACATACGGCCTTGATCAGTCGGTCACGGTTCTTTTCACGGGTAATCAGCTTGTTGATATGCCGGATCGCGCCCAGGACCAGGTTTCGGTGGGCCATCCGATCCACGGTGCGTGCTTTTTGGAAGTTCCATATTCCGAAAAGAACACCCAGCAGTCCGCCGCAAGCCATGGGCAGGAGGTAATACCAATGGCCGGATACACCTTGAAACACAATTGAATAGATATGCAGCGCGGCAGCGGAGGCGATCGCCAGACCGATGCCGGTGAGGATGTTCCCCATTATTCCCTCTTGGTGCCGATACGGTTCCGTAAGCCCGTGAAGACGCCAGAACGCTCTTCTATCCGGCAAGATTATAAAGTTGAGTATCGTTCGTCAATTCGATTCCACTCGACTTACCCTACGGCAGGAACAAACGTATTGATTCTGAATTTCCCAGGGGCCGGTTCTCGTAATTCTTCGAAGGTGAGTTGAATTTTTTCGAAAAGTCCGTTCCTTTAAATACTTCTTCAGATCGGCGCTTCATATAACTCCTCGATATCATAAATGATTTATAATCTTCAAGCGATGGCATAAATGCTGCAGGGCGAAGGCCTAAATTACCGGCCGCAGGCACTTAAACCTTCTTAAAACTCTAGCACGGACATTGCATCACATGGAGAGCGATCCCGATGCGCGTCACCGTTGAAGGGGAAAAAATTTTTTATGTGACGGGGAAAGAACCCGCCCCTACCACGGTACTGGCCATCCATGGCTCCGGAGGAGATCACACCCATTGGCCATATCGGTTGAACCAGCTGCCGGGCGTCGGTTTCATTGCAGTGGACCTGCCCGGTCACGGGGCTTCCTCGGGAGAGGGCCAAGATCGGGTGGACGCCTATGCCGATTTTATCGAGTCGCTTGTGGCAACACTGGCCCTGCCACGGGCTATTTTGATGGGCCATTCGCTGGGTGGCGCCATCGTCCAGACCATCGCCCTGCGAGAGCCATCCTGGTTGTCAGGTCTGATACTGGTAGGCACCGGGGCTCGGCTGCGGGTTGACCTGGATATTCTAAACGGGTTGCGACTGTCCTTTGGAGCCGCCGTCGATCGGATATGCCGACGGGCCTATGGGCCAACCGCCTCTCCGGAGCTGATCCGTACCGGCAGGGAGGGCCTGCTCAAGACATCGCCGGACGTTCTCTTCGGAGATTACACGGCCTGTGACCGTTTCGACCGGATGGCGGACATTCACGCGATTCGACTCCTCACACTGGTGGTGGCCGGAGACGCCGACCAATTGACGCCATTGAAGTATGGGGAATACCTCCAGGAGCACATTTCAGGAGCACGTCTGGCGGTCATTCCCGGAGGCGGGCACATGATGGCCGTCGAACAACCCGAACTGTTCACGCAACACGTGGGATCCTTTCTGGCGACATTCACGCCTCAAAAGGACCGTTAACAACCGGGCGAACAATACGGACCTATAAGCAAATTCAAGGATGTTGAAATCAGCCATTCCATCACCCCCACGCTCCCCTGTTAAATGCCGCCTTTGGCGGCCCCTGCGAAGCAGGGATTGAACAGGGCAAGCCTCCCCCATCAAGGGGGAGGTCATTTCTTCCTCCCTCCCTTGGAGGGAGGGAGTCAGAGGGAGGGGGTATGATTGGCTCATTCCTTATTTTTATACACAGGCCCGTAATAATATGGACAGGGGGAACGGCTGTCACGCCGGTCCCCGCACGATTCACTTATCAAAGGAGGATATCATGGTACGACGAATGGGAGACTATTTCTCGCGGTGGGCTGAAAAGTATATGCCGGATCCGTTTTTATTTGCGATTTTACTGACCTTTCTCACCTTGGTCCTGGGGATCATTTTCACAGACAACGGTCCCTTTGAGATGCTCAAGCACTGGAACACTGGCTTCTGGGCGCTGCTGACCTTTTCCATGCAAATGTGTCTGATTCTGGTCACCGGGTATGCCCTGGCCACGACCCGGGTGGTCCGGCGCGGTATCGCCGCACTGGCCGATATCCCCAAAACCGGCCCCGGTGCTGCCGGCCTTGTGGCACTGACGGCGATCATTGCCGGGTATATCAACTGGGGATTGGGCCTTATCGTTGGCGCGCTGATGGCACGGCAGGTCGGCCTGCGCGGGTACGAGAAACAGGTGCCGATGCACTATCCCCTGCTGGGAGCAGCCGGCTATGCCGGATTGGCCGTGTGGCACGGCGGCTTTTCCGGGTCGGCGCCCCTGCTGGTGGCCACCAAGGGTCATTTTTTGGAAGCGCAAATCGGCATTATCCCGGTATCGGATACCCTTTTCAGCCCTCTCAATCTGGTGGTGGCCGCATGTTTAATTATCGGGCTGCCCTTTTTATTTAAACTGCTCAATCCTGCCGACGCTGAAAATATGGTCACCATTGACAAGGTGTTGCCCAATGTTGACGAGCTCATTAACGAGATCGAAGACAAGGATGATCCTGAGAGCCGTCGGGATACCGTTGCCAGCAAGCTGGAAAACAGCGTCGCCATCAGTCTGTTGATCGGCATCATGGGGCTCGTCATTGTGGTCTGGTACTTTGTCACCAAGGGTTTCAAACTGAATCTGAACATCGTCAATTTTACCTTCCTGTTTGTCGGGATTTTGCTTCACAAGACGCCGATCAACTATGTCCGGGCGATTTCCGACGGCACCAAGGGGTGTTCCGGCATCATTCTCCAGTTTCCCTTTTACTCAGGGATCATGGGCATGATGAAATTTTCCGGGCTGATCCTGGTAATCGCCGGATGGTTTGTGGCCATCTCCAACCAGTACACCTATCCGTTGTTAACCTTTGTCAGCGGCGCTCTTGTCAATATTTTCGTCCCCTCCGGCGGTGGTCAGTGGGCCGTTCAGGGACCTATCGTGGTGGAGGCGGCTAAAGCGTTGAACGTCACTTATCCCAAGGCGATCATGGCATTGTCATACGGTGACCAGTGGACCAACCTCTTCCAGCCGTTCTGGGCGTTGGCTCTCCTGGGACTCACAGGCCTCAAGGCCCGTCAGATCATGGGATACTGCATGGCCGTCATGTTGATCGGTGCGATTTTCTTTTTTCTGGCGCTGCTGGTGCTGCCGGCCTGACCCAGGCTTTGCATGAAATTTTTTCAGATGAAGAAGACATAAGGAAGTTTGACGATAGGAGGGGATATGGCTCAACAGTTATGGCAACCGTCGCCGGAGCGTATTCGGCAGACGAATATGCTCCGTTTCATGGAGCAGATCAATGCCGAATATTCCACAAACCATCAGGACTACGGAGATCTGTATGAGTGGTCGGTCACGCATATACCGGAGTTTTGGGAAGTGTTCTGGAATTTCGCGGACATTATCCATACCCGCGGTTATGATCGGGTGGTTGACGATCTGACCAAGATGCCCGGGGCGCAGTGGTTTGAAGGGGCGGAGCTGAATTTCGCGCAAAATCTCCTACGTTATCGGGACGATCAGGTGGCGCTGATATTCAAAGGTGAGAACCGGCCGGCTGTCCGGTGGACCTACACCGAGCTCTACGAAGAGGTGGCGCGCCTGGTTCGTGCCCTGAAATCTCTGGGTGTGGGGCCCGAAGACCGGGTGGTGGGGTTTATGCCCAACATGCCCCAGACGATCATGGCCATGCTGGCGGCCACCAGTTTGGGGGCCACCTGGTCCAGCTGTTCCCCGGATTTCGGCATCAAAGGGTTACTGGACCGTTTCGGCCAGATTCAGCCAAAGGTGCTGTTTTGTGCCAATGGTTATTCGTTCAAGGGAAAGTCTTTCGATTCGTTAGGGCGGATTGCCGATATCGTGGATCAACTGCCGTCGGTCAAACAGGTGGTGGTGGTGCCGTACACGGAACCCGCTCCGGACGTCAGTGCCGTGCCGCGGGCGGTGACCTATGACGCGTTTGTCGGCACGGAACCCGGGGGAGAGATTGATTTCGTGCCGCTGCCGTTTTCCCACCCCCTGTATATCATGTATTCATCCGGGACGACCGGGCTGCCCAAGTGCATGGTCCAGAGTGCGGGAGGTATTCTGATCAACCATCTCAAGGAATTGATGCTTCACACGGATCTGAAACGGGACGATACGATTTTTTACTTCACCACCTGCGGCTGGATGATGTGGAACTGGCTGGTCAGCTCGTTGGCGGTGGGGGCCACCCTCGTTCTGTTTGACGGCAATCCGTTTCATCCAGACCCGGGGGCGCTGTGGGAGTTGGCCCAGGATGAGGGGATAACGGTGTTTGGGACCAGTGCCGGGTATCTGGGTGCCTTGCAGAACAGCGGGGTGCGTCCGGGGGATCAATACGATCTGAGCACACTGCGGGCGGTATTATCCACCGGTTCCCCGCTCTCAGTGGAAGGCTTTGAGTTCGTCTACGATGCCGTTAAGGCAGATCTGCAGCTTTCGTCCATATCCGGAGGCACGGATTTAAACGGCTGTTTTGCCCTCGGAAATCCCATGGGGCCGGTGTATGCCGGCGAACTCCAGTGCCGCGGGCTCGCCTTGAAGGTGGAAGCCTTCGACCTCAACGGGCAGCCGGTGCTCAACGAGCAGGGCGAACTGGTATGCACGGCACCGTTTCCGTCGATGCCGATTTACTTCTGGCAGGACCCGGACGGCAGCAAATACAACAAGGCATATTTCGACGTGTATCCCAATATATGGCGCCACGGCGATTTCATTACCGTCAACGACAACGGCGGTGTGGTGATCTATGGTCGTTCGGACACTACTCTGAATCCCGGCGGCGTGCGCATCGGCACGGCAGAGATCTACCGCCAGGTGGAGCAGCTGCCGGAAATTGCAGACAGCATGGTCATCGGCCAGCAATGGAAGGGCGATGTCCGGGTCATCCTGTTTGTCAAGATGGGCGACGGCGTTGAACTGACCGATGCACTCAAGGCAAAAATTAAAAAGACCTTGCGGGAGAACGCCTCACCCCGGCACGTGCCGGCAAAGATTATCGCCGTGCCGGATATTCCCTACACGCTGAACATGAAGAAGGTGGAACTTGCCGTCAAGAAGGTGATCGAAGGCCAGCCCGTGCTCAACAAGGACGCGCTAAGCAACCCCGAGATCCTTGATTTTTACGGGGACTTACCTGAACTGCAGGAAGATTAGGCAACGGATGAACGCATTCACACGAACCCAAAGGAGTCCATCTTGATCGAAGCCATCATCGCCATGCTGGCCCTCGGTGCCTTCTGCAGTTGCCTGCTGAGTTTGGCATCGAAAGTGTTCTACGGTTACGAGGACCCAAGAATTGAAAAGGTGCTATATTTATTGGCGGGCGCCAACTGCGGCGGCTATGGATAGATCGGCTGTTCTGCGGCAGCAGCGGCCGTCGTAGCCGGCAAAGCCAAATCGACGGTTTGTGTCATTTCCGACATGGAAGCGGCATAAGAACAGAACGGATTAATGGAGTATTGGGTATTTGCTGCTAACGATGCCTTCCGTTAGTACCCAGTACCAAATACCGAGTACCCAATACCCAATGACGTGAAAGGTGCACCAATGAAGATATCGGTTTGCGGAAAAGGCGGTAGCGGCAAAAGCACTATTGTCAGTTTACTGGCCATACAGGCGGCATCCCGGGGACTGGAGGTCCTGGTCGTGGACTCCGATGAATCCAATTCCGGGCTGTTTCATATGCTGGGTTTTCAGGAAGCCCCGGTTCCTCTGATGGAACTTGTCGGCGGCAAGAACCAACTGAAGGAGAAGATGAAGCAGCCGGGTATTTGGGCAGAACAGTGGATTGATCCTTCGGACATCCCCTCTCCGCATGTGCAGCGACAGAACGGGTTGGCCATGGTCAGTATCGGAAAAATTCTGCAATCCTTTGAGGGCTGCGCATGTCCGATGGGGGTGTTGAACAGAGAGTTCCTCAGCAAAATCAGACTCAACAAAGATGCGTTGGCTATTGTTGATATGGAAGCCGGTGTGGAGCATTTTGGCAGGGGGATCGAGAAAAACATCGATACCGTGCTTCTCGTGATCGAACCATCACGGGAATCCATTTATGTGGCCGAAAAAATAAGGGACATGACGGCCGGGATGGGGAAACGCCCGGTGGCGGTGCTGAATAAAATCGGTTCCGGCAGGTTGGTCACGAGACTGGTGAAGGAGATAGTGGAAAGAGAGATCGAGGTTGTCGGCGTGCTACGCAACGATCCGGCAGTTTTCGAAGCCTGCCTGGAAGGGTTTCCGTTGAATCAGGGTGAAGCATTCCATGAAGCGGGCGGCATACTGGACCGACTGCTAATTCAACCATAGAACAGAATCTGTCGGAGGATGTATGTGTCTCTGCACGGTGTGGAAAGAGGTCGGCGAAGAGAAAAAGGTCGTCATGCAGGATGTGGCCGGCGTGGAAGCCGATGGAGACGGCTACGTCCTCGTTGACCTTTTCGGAACCAGGAAATTTGTCAGAGGCAGAATTAAGGAACTGGATTTTGTCAGTGAGCACAAGATGATAATAGATAACAGCCTATAGCGACTGCCAAAAATATGTTCCGATTCAGAGCCGACTCAGGCCGGTGCGGTGCCCGGCCCTTCTATGAGGGGCCTTGTCAAGCCTCTGCCTTTATCTTCGTTTTGTTGGCCACCGGTTTCAGCTCGTTGGGCAATGAACCCAAGAACCACCTTCTATCCGTTCCGGCACTTTGGGCCGAA
>Ga0209780_1000105_pt1 | contig 35662 bp, 20 predicted proteins | sample WorMetexBAHAMAS2_FD_187384 | JGI IMG/M metagenome (GOLD analysis project Ga0209780, IMG submission 187384) | Marine gutless worms symbiont microbial communities from Max Planck institute for Marine Microbiology, Germany - Inanidrilus exumae... | ecosystem: Host-associated > Annelida > Digestive...
AAATTTAGTTTGTTGTTTTTTTTGTCAGATAAATAACGCACGATTTTCCATCGGATAAATTTCACGAAATTTCAACACAACAACGTCGATCGGTGATTCGGTGAAAACTTTCGGAACAGAATTTTGAAAATTTTACCATAAGGGGTCGTTTTCGCAAAAATTGTTCACAAACGTTCCAGGTCTTGCGACTTCAGGCCGTCATAACTACACGATGATTACAGATCGCCGGTAATTCACTAACAAACTGACCCTCTACGGGACGTCTAGTTTCCACTTTTACAGCTAGAATCAATTCAAAGTCTTTTCCCTGGGATGTACGTTCCACACAAGAAAGGTACCTACCCAAATATTCAGCAACGTCCGATGTTTTATGTTGCGTATTAAAACCAATAGTACGCCGCAGTGCTGGTGCTGCCTGGCAACCGATGTATGGAAGAAAAACAGACTGAATTGGAAACTGAAAATAAATAACGCGGCAGACAACGCTGACATCACTCAGTCGAAGGCACGTGACACTAGGCATCGTCGAATGCAGGAAGTAAACACCTTGTGCACGGATAGCGGACCGCTTCGGGCGAATACAACTGTATTGTGTTCAGTCAACCCAATACAGCCATCTAGTTTGCTCAATAGTAACAGAATGAGAGGGAAGTGCGTCACAAGAAAAATATATTACAGAAAGCAGGACAGGAAGGCTGAGTAAAGAAGCACTAACAGTAACAGGTGCCCTTAAAATAGAACACCAAACTATACAATAAGTACAATATACCTGTAAAACTAAGAATTGTGATCTGCACGACATAACACAGTAAGAACAAATCACAAATGATGTCTGGCATTAAAAACAAACAGACACTTGACGTGTCTTCAACGACAGGCTGTGCGTTGTCTATTTGTGTTTAATCGAAACGAGACGTTGATGAATCGAATACGATTCTGTCGGAATCGCCCATCCCATCTCTCTGCTGACCACTGACCAGGCACGCTGCGGTTAATGACCACGGTAGTTCCTGACAAATGTCTGCGTGTAGCCGCAGTAGGGGCCTAGACTTCACGTTGATATGTTGGCTGCAGGCGTGTCTCTGTACCGTATGCCGCTCACACGCGACATGTTTCTAACTACCAACGCCGACGGCAGTTAAGGTGGGAGGGTCGGATTTTCAGCGGCGTTTGTCTGTCTGTGCGTCTGTATTTTCCGCACGATATCTCAAAAACCGCTGCAGCTACGATCAACAAACTTGACACAAAAATGCGCCACCACGAGCCCTGGTAAACCATGTATTTTGGGGGTCAAAAGGTCAAAGGTCAAGGTTACGAGGCACAGAACACTGCCGGCGTGTTTTTGCACTCTTGTGAGTGCCGGCTTCGTCTAGTTCCTATACGGAATTGGCGTAGTCCAGCCTGGACTGTACCAAATACGCACCCACAGTTAGGCCCCTACAGCCATAGGCTCCGTAAAGGCAGGCCTTACGTGACGGAGCACATAATGTGTAAAAATGAATACTACGGGATAACGAGGTGACGTGATTATTTGAGGTTAATTATTACTGGCCCGCCTACACATAGTGTCGGAGGGCCAGACTAGTGATGCTCGCTGGCGTCTGTCGTCGTCTGTCGTCTGTTGTCATGTGTAACACTCGCATATGCAACGCAACTCACCAGGAGCAGCACGCGACGGCGGGCCAGTAGTGTTACGTCCCGTTAAATTGTTAAATTATTGTTAAATTACAGCTGAAGTAAAATGCGCTATTATATCGAAACCGTTACTGTTACCGCGATATAGTTCTAGCGTCCATCAGTAATTCAGTATACCGTTCCCGCGGTATTATCGTACCGTTTTTACCGTACCCGTTGTGTTACCGTAGAATTTTTTCCATTACCATGTCATACTCTAATCCACGCATCACTTGATCATAAAAGGACACGCTAATCTCTGTGTTGATTCGTGTTAGAAGGTTGATTTTACGCGGTGCCATTCGGGTTGTGAATAGGGGCGCAACCACGGCTGAAAAGTTTAGGGGGACTAAGGTTTGGGTCCCAAAACCGGGGGGCTTGCGCCCCGCGCCCGGCAACAGGCCGGGCTGGGGATGGGTGCGAGATGGGGTCGTCCCTCCCGCTGTGGAGGTCCGGGGGTATCACCCTGGAAAATGTTTTGAAAACTCGTATGCTAAATCATGCATTCTGGTGACTACTACGCTCATTAGTGGGCTGCCTTGGACGTATATATCCGAGCAAACAAGCATGTCACTGGCTAAATCAGTTCCAAATTTTCAACTTTTCTGCCGTGGTTGCGCTCATGGTTGTTAGAATCAAAAAAGCCAATCAAATGGAAATTACGAAACAATACTCGCTGTGAAATTTCTTGCTTTTTTGAAAACTACGGCCAAGAAGTTGGGGGGATACACTGTTGGTCCCCCAACATAAACGTTTGGGGAATAGTCTACCCCGGTCCCTACGGTTGTTGCGCCTATGGTTGTGAAGAAATGTGAAGAACTGAAGTTAGATCAGGTGAAGTATGCAAGTTTCTATGCGCACGGCGGTAAATCAGTCCGCGGTAGTGTTTACGGCCACGAGCCGTCTCCACTGAGCCAGACTGTATGACGATATGGGAGCCAGCTTTATACCCCTGAAGTGTTACGTTATGACGTTTAGAATGGGAGTGGGGGTGGCCGATATACGTAATATTGTCCGATTAATCTAAGAAATACGATTTAGTTTTATTCGATTTGCGAGACTGAAGCAATTTTTCTGATACCGTAGATCGGATGAGTTACTATAGAAAAGGATAATTTTTTTTCCAAAAAACAGACTAATTTCATTCAGAAGACTTGTTAACTTAATATAGATTTCGAAGCAGTTTTATTAACTCAAGGAATCAGTATTATATTTCCATAACGTGACAGTTAACGGCAGTTGCTAATCGTCCAGGACGTTGCACAGTTTGAGTCGTGGATCCTTAGGCAGTCACTCGTCGCTTCCTGCTCCCAGTTGCTCTACTCGGCTTCTCTTTCCCGCATGTTTCGACGTTGGTTTTACAGTCACACGTGCAAAGAACTGCTTATTCCGTAATTTTGCAGCCCTTCCGTCCATGAGCATGTTCATTGCTCACGCTGAAGAGTATATAGCGGTCTCCACAAATCGTTTCCACACTTGCTTGTCCTGTCCACGCAGCCAGGAACTGCAGTGTTACAAGGTCACATCGTTTTCATCATCATTTATTTATTTGCTAGTAAAACCGATACATATATGCAGTAGAGGATTACATATAGCAGGCACGACAAGGCTGAAATTCAGCACTAACAGCCGCCCAAAAAACAGCCGTCTCTAGACCGTGTCTCTAGAAGTAAAGTAAAGTATACGTCGATTTGTATAGCGCATCGTCGTAACTACCTCTAATGCGCTCAGACATGGATAACAGTTTTACCTTAAAATTACACCATGCCTGCCTTTACTCCCCAGCCGCAGAGCATCACGCCGTTTGGCTGGTACTCATTTTACCGTCCCACGGCGGGTAGAAGGCTGAGTCGACCTGGGTGGTTGGTTACATACCGAAATAAAGTGCCGCCTCCGGGAGTCGAACCCGGACACGATCACTCATCCCAGTACTAACCGGGCTCAGCGTACGTTAACCTCGTTGATCTAGACCAATGAAGCTACCACTATACGCCACGCCACCACATAACTCTGCCTGTTTCATTACGTGACAGAGACATCTCACTTGTACGGTTCAAGAGACTTTTGAAGACACTTTTGTTTATCTAGGACTGCGGCGCATAGTGACTGTTGCTTTTTGCGCCGTGTATAAATATTCTTACTTACTTACTTATTTCGCAACACGACTTAGAGCTCAGCAGGTGCTGGAATGGCAGACAGTGGCTGAAAATGGGCGTCCATAGGCATTTTTCCAGGGATGGGACAGGGTCTAGCTAGGGTCCCCCATAATTTACTCCCATGCACACACGCACATAATCCATAAACCTGACCGTTTAACACGGTCGGATACAAATGTAACAACGCTGGACGTCTATGACATACCATTACGATATAGACCGTGACTCGTAGACGATCACGTGTTGTATAACTTGCGGGCAACGGCGGCGATGCATACTGTGGCGGTCTGCCTGTTGGTAGGGCCGCCCCGAGTACTCGAGTACAACTCGAATAGTAAACTACTCGTTCAAGTAGTATTTTACTACTCGAGTACTCGAAACTTTCTACTTCCGGTTACCATTTTCACTTCCGGTCATCTTTTATGGTTATTTGCGTTTTTTAAATGCCCAAGAACATTTTTAATTTATATATAGCCTGTACTACCAGTACACTACTCCAGCATTACGGCACTTTGACTTATGAGGACTACTGAAATCGACATGGTATGACCATTAACCTATTTCGGTAGGACCTTGGATTTTGACGCCGTTTATAACTGTGCCTTTAATCCACAGTATTTTGTCTTTGGCATTGGGACAATTTCGGATGCCGTCTACATGTACTCATGACTCCATAACTTAGCCATTTACTTACTGAGATTTCAACTTCCGGTTTTATTCGAGTACTCGATGAGGTACTCGAGCGAGTATTCGAGTAGTAAACTACTCGATAGTGGCAGCTGTACTGTGGGACCGGTGTTGTTCGGTTATTACTGGCGAGTGCCGATTACTATGCGTGCGCCTATAGACCTACCGTTTACAGGATTGCACGAAAAACCGATCACTGTGAGGCAAACGGGTGCTACTATATACGTTTGCCCACAACGGCGCCGAATGCAGACCGATTATCGAAGTTCTTTCATCGTCAGGCTTAGCATTAAGTTTCGGCGATCCTGCAGAATAGCGGTCCGTCTCACGGGACGGGGAAAAGACGTGAAATTTTTCATGGAGACTCCGTAGGACTCCAGGTGAAATCTGTTCCGTTCTTTAGCCGTCCTCGATCCGAGTATTGACACACCATGGACGTACTTTCTCCATTTATCTCTGTCCTCCGTCACTCTGATTGACTCTTCCACGGGGAGTCATGTCCACGTATTGATGTTGTCCATCTAGGCCGTGCGTGGTCTTCCTCGCCTGCGTACACCTGGCATTGTTCCTTGCATTATCTCTTTCTCAAGGCATTTTCCTTGTTTTCCTTATGGTGTGACCATAGTACGCTAGCTTTCGTGCTTTGACAGTGTCTAACAGTTCCCTCTTTACTCCAGCTTTGTTAAGAACCCACTCATTTTGTTTTCTTTGCTGTCCACGAAACCCGCAGAATATTTCTCAGCCCTTTCATCTCAAAGGCGTCAAGACGTGCTTTTTCATTCTTTCTGAGTGTCCAGCCTTCACAGCCACACTACACTCTACACTAGCCACACTAGCTCTTTTATTAGTCGTGTCATCGTGTGAAATACGCCATTGAATTACCGTGGAAAACGTCGTACTCCGTGGTAATTCCATGGAATATATTCACGTGGAATCCCACGGAGTATCCATTGAAAATTTTTCGTGTTTACCCTATGGAATTCCGTGGGGTATAGGGCCTAATACCGGGATCGGTATTTAGCAGGATCGCCTAAGTTCGTTACAAAGTCATCGTTAAAGATTTCCACCACACATTAAATATGTAGCTACATTGTCTTCTGAAATACATGGCACGTTTTTGGTTCATCGTGTACGTGCACGTGTCGTCTGCCCAGCGTGTATTGCGAGAATTTTGCCGGCTACCATTTCCGCTAACTTGGCCGCATTGCACCTATACGCTTGTCAATACATACATGCAATTTGTCCCAATTGAAGCGAGGCCAAAATTCAAATATGTATAAATGCAACGTAACCCGACGGAAACATATATCATTTTAACAACACCAACTGCAATTTATTTAACGTGGACTGTAAACGTTTCAACAAAATACATGGCCTAGTTGCCGAGATACAGAAGTTTGAAAATTTGAACTTGAACACGTCAGTTTCCAACCTGTATTGTTTCTGTATTATTTCCAAACTGCATTGTACCTGACCGTTGGTTTTACTGAAACAGTTGTGCAAACAATATGACGAGCTCGAGATACGATGGTGTTTTTATCTCGAAACAGGCCAGATTTCATCTCGCCATTGATGTATAGCGGATCCTCAGAAGAAAACTTTGAGGATAATTCGCACGGAAGTCCAATTTTACCGAGTGTTTGGCAGATATTTGCAGCGTCCACTGTAATTTATGGTACACCTGTATAACGTGCATTGCGAAAAGGTGACCTTTGGCACGTTGGGGAAGGAATGTTCCCTTTGCTCCCAATAATTAAAGTAAGCCGGAACGCACCGGAACGCTGTTCCGTGGCCCCCAAATTTGTCCAGTTAGCGTTCCGGGGTCCCCAAACAAGTAACATTAAACCGTAACGCATGTTACATAGCCCGAGATATGTACACAATCCGTCGTACCATGTGACGATTTGTTTCTTGCAGCTATTGCAGTTTTTACACTGTTTGAAGTCTACAAAGGCCCTATGTCACAGTGTCGAAGGTAACTCTGCCCGGGCCCGGGGCCGTTGTGTAGATTAAGGCTCCAGAGAAAGCAGGAGGCTGCACATTTTAAGAGAGTTCCTTGGCCCCCAAAACTATACTTTAACCACTGTTCCTCTAAATCCGCCTGTAGTTATTAACGATAATTGCCAGCATTCCTGTTTCCGTTAAAAACGTGCTCATATTTCAGTGATTTTTCTAAAATGGGAAATGCTGTTGGAATTACAGGCGATGGACCTACGCTGGGGAATCCGCGAGCAATCACATGACGATCATACGATCATTGAGTTCTGCATGCGTGAGATCGAGAACTGCAAGCGAACCTCAGTCGGTCCGACTTTCATCGTGAGTTCAACTTTATTTCCCCCGACGTCGGTAAGTAAGTAAAGTAAGTAAAAGTAAAGTAAAGTAAACAGTGTATAGCATTTTAGCATCGATTTAGCTCTTCACCGCTACGGAAAACTCACATGCCATATGGGATCACACAGTGTTACCTGCCACCCGACAGAGGTGAGAATCCCGCCTTTACCCCCCAGCCGAAGCAGGTACTCGATTTAGCGATCCCGCAGGGATGCAAGGCTGAGTTGACCCATGTTACGTGAAAGAAGACCGGCCGGGAATTGAACCCGCGACCTGTAAATCGCAAGTCCAACGCCCTACCGTTAAGCCACCACGCAACACGTAAGTAAATAAGTAAGTAAGAAGTCGGCAATAAGCGAACAGTCACATTCTGCTTGCACCAACTTCAACGGGATGAAGACTCCATTGTGCCTCCATTCCGGCTGACAACTGTCGGTCGTCGTATACATTTCCAGTCGCTGCATCACTACTATGAAACTCATTGCCATCTGACATCCAATCATCTCATTCTCTTCCTGTTTTTCGTCAACGTCTAAAAGCATTTCTTTTCTTCGGTCCTTTTCCGATATAGTACTGTGACCCCTATACTATGCCTCTGTGCACTTCGTAATAGCTCTTTTCATTTTAGCAACGCTAAATTTTTTATTGACATTGACATTGCTCCCTTTGTCTCTTCGTCAACCTTATTCTGGTACAAGTTCCTCTATTTCCGACTCACCTATTCCTTCACCCATCGCTTCTTCCTCTTCTGTTTCACCACTCTGCTCATCCATAACTCTCTCTCTTTCACTCCCGGCTTAAAGCCTGCCTGTTTCACAATCCTTCCCCCGTAGTTTCACTTCTTCCTTCCAGACTGCTTTCATTGACTATTGTCCGGACCGTTTCTATTCTGAGTTACTCGGTTTTTATTAGTTTTCCCTTATTTTCGTTTTTGTGTCGTGCGCTAGACTAAGCTGCATGGCCATAGCGTTAGCTTTTGAGCGCACGTAAATATACCGTATCCTATCGTATCGTATCGTAGTGGTAATCTGAGTCCCTAATAGAACAGTTTGTAGCTAATATTCTGTCGCAAGTACGATGGTAAAAGCATTGCAGACCTGCCTACCAGCAACACCAAAGCTTCTGTCACCGAAAGTATATTTGCTGTCATTAATACCGACGCATTTTTTCATGTTTTACTACGCAAACTGCATAATTTCTTATACATGTATTGTGGACATAGGCGTTTCTCGGACAGAAGTATGGATACCGGCCGTTCCCGCCAAAGATTTCTGCCAACGAATTTGAAGCAATCCGGCGTGAATTGGTTACAGTGGAAGAGGCGTGGTCACTCCTGGACACGTGGTTCCGCAAAGACACCAACAGCGTGCCGAATGTTTACGTTCTTCAGCCAATCAGCTCCGTTCTTCCGCACTACACCGACATGGTCTGTTAACGATAATGGAAAATTAGTTTTATTTTTTGCCGTTGCTATTATTAGGCCGCATCGCAGCAATAGCTAGATACGGCCTATTGCTACAGACGGAGTATTGTGGTCTATGTATCTGTCTGTCTCATGTTGGCTACGTTCGTGATCCCTGCTCGGCTGAACCGATCGAGATGCCGTTTGGGGGCTGACTCGTCATATGGGCCCAAGGAACCATATATTATAATATAGGGGTCGAGGTACCCCACTGAAAGGGACAGTTTTGGGGGTTGACGGTCCAGGTCTGTTATTTAGCCACCGTTAGCCGTGTCAACAACTGCTGAGCTGTTGTTACGCCATGAATCAGTGTTTATCGCCTGTTAACGGTCCGTCAATCCGTCTGTCCCTCTGTCTCGTCTTTTTTCTAACCTTAATAGACAGCGCGGCGCATACTGAACATGTCTCACCAAGGGGCAACGCGACGCAGCCATCGTTTATTTCCGTTCGAATACTACGCAGGGCTGGAAAAACCCAGGTTTTAAAAATGTAGGTTTTAAGTTGTTTTTCTACGAAGACCGATGTCGCCAAACACGAAAGTGTGACCCAAAAGCATCTCAAATCCGCATCCCTTAGGACTCATACCCTACTAACGACAAATCTCCGGTCACCGAAGGAAAAATGAAGGAAATGAAGCATAAATCTCACAAATCACAATTCAAATTTGAATGTGGGATTTAAATAATAAATTAATTTACTTCATTAATTTAAAGAAATTAAAATAAAATAATAAATTTTAAAAAACTAAAAACCTAAATTGGGTTTTTAAGTTTTTAATAGGTTTTTGGGTTTTTTAAACCTGAGAAGCCTAGGTTTTTAAAACCCAATTCTACAGCCCTAATATTACGATGACCGACATGGACATAGTTGTTAATTCGGTGTTAAGGAGAACAAGGAGCTGCAGAAGGCCGCCGTGGTGGAGTGGGAGGCGATATACAGTCAGCTTCAGCGACTGCTGCGTCGCGGCGTCACCGTCTGTGTCCACGATCGCGCGTCGCTGCCGCCTCAAGACGCCGACAAGTACTTCATCTCAGGTAAATATATATATCACACCTGCAGGGCACGTCGAACGAGACGACGTATTTCCAGCACTTCTAACATTTTAAGAACAAGGTGTCGCCCTAACGGGACGTAACCGTACTGGCCCGCCGTGGAGTGTCGGCCGCCCGACCGCCCACGCGTCCGGCGGCCGGCCGGCCCGCCCGCCGGCAGCGTTACAGACGACGACAGGCGCCGACAGACGACAGACGACGACAGACACCAGCCGTCGTTACTAGTCTGGACCCCGACACTATGTGTAGGCGGGCCAGTAATAACGCAAGTTTAAAATGCCAAAGAGTTTTTAGTTTTTTACCGATCGCGTTAGCGGGAAATGTAATGCGATCGTTCGTGTCCCTTCTGTTCGTCTGTTTGTTTTCACTATATATATCTTTTGAACGAACTGACCTTTAACCTTGATATTTTGCGTGTGCATGGATCATGCCATAGCTAGCCGATCAGAACTGCTCTGTGCCGTGTTGTGTACGACTTCTGTGCACAATGATACGCAAACACATGTGAGCACTTCGTACATGTTTGCATGTTAGTTAGGTTTAGATTTTGTGTGCGTGTGTTTATTTAGGTTTTGTCGTTTGTGTGTTCTTTCATGTTAGCTTAGGTCAATTTGTTCTTTTATTACTTGCTTTTGTTAAGTAAGCAAAAGTGAATGTATATAGCGTATTATCGTGACACCTCTAATGTGCTGTAATGTTGGGTTTGGTTTCTTCAGTACTTAGCCAAAAGATTGGCTGGAAAGAACGTCTCCCAAATGGCATATTCTGTGTCGAGTGGGACGTAAAACCTTAGCCCAGTCAGTTGACGTTCCTCGTTGACGACTGTGAGATAGGAAAGGAAAAGGAAAGGAAAGGAAAGGAAGAGTATTTATATAGCGTCTGTTATATACTATGTATATCTCAAAGCGCTCAGGCATGGATCACACAGTTTTACCTGCAAATACACCATGCGTGCATTTCCTTTGTATGCGTTCACCAGATGGCGCCACCTCTAACTGAGGTAAGAGACATCCAATTGCAGCTTAGTACTCATCTATCGACCCCTAAGGGATGAAAGGCTGAGTTGGCCTGGTTGGTTGACCTATAGCGGACGATTTACCCACATAAGTGGTCACCCGTCCACAACAAATCAAGCGCAGGACAGGGAAAGTTCGCCTGCCAAAGACCGACGTTCTACCACTGTGCCACGCAACCAACCGAGATAGTCCGTTAAATGGAAATGCCGCTTGTGTGGCTGATCTGTTGCCGGTTTACTCTGCAGTGACCGAGATGGAAATTCAACAAGGTCTTCTTAGTTCTTTGGACGCTTCGCAGCACTGTCTTTGCTTCATGCGTAACATCACGAACCTCGAGGAACATATCTCCAATCGACGCGCCCAGAAGTACATCGACACGACCCGAATCAGCGGCATAACATTGGTCTGTAATTACGCGCTACTTGTCATCAGCATTGACATGAAATAGTTGTTATCCACACATGCCAATAGGAAAGGTGTGGATATATCGTTTACTGTTTGTTTTTTTCGGTGTATGCGTGTTCGATTGTTCGGATACGGATTTCTCCGTCGAGGATACAGCGAGCGGCGTCAAATTTTGCACGGCGGTTTATCGGTGTCCATGGCAGGGAATCTCACATTTTTGGGAACTTTGCTCCCAAAAAAACCCAAAATCGGACGAATCCGCGTGACCCGCGCGCTAGCCGATTCCGATAGAGATGCGACGTTCGTGGAATATCGGGCGGCGTGTGGGACGTAGGATCGGCATGTGTGGATATACGGCCGTCCCTGAAGACGGGCGTATTTGTCTTAAATTGCAAATTAAATGTAAAGTTTGAGTTTTTCAACTAAAGTTACGTAACACACTTAACCTATATACTCATTACGCTGGCCGCGTTCAGCAGAAAGCGTAGTGTAACTGTTTGTGTCCGTCCGTCTGTCCACCCGTCTGTCCCGTCGGCATACTCATCAGAAGCAGCATGCGTCGCGACCAGCGTACATTTCGGCCCGACTGTAAGGAGGTCCGTCATTCTTAGTATCACAGTAGCTCTAGGTCGAGATTTTGTGACTCGTTGGTTTACAATTCGTAAGAATTCGCGAAGTTCTGGGATTCAAAAATCGTTAGAAAAATTAGTACAATTCGGTATCTACACTTCGATGATAATAATAATCAAATAATAATAATATACGGGTCGTCAAGGAGCCAAGTGGCCTGGCAAGGGCAGATGACAAGAGGCCAGATGGTCTGTCTCTTATTCTATGACAGGGAGGCAGACTTCTGTGCTGGGACGTGACGGTGGTAGGCCTAAAACCGCCAGCTCTTACTTGGAGACTGCAAATATGCATCTGCCGGGGTTGTAGCCGAAATGACTGCCACTCGCCAGGCTTCAAAATACAGGGAATTGGCAGCTTAATATATTTTCCAGCCAGTTGTCATATCGAGACTCTTGGGCGAATGGACAGTGACACTCCACTCGCGACTTTTTAGTTGAACTCGGTCGGAGAATCACTAAAAGAGTCTTCATTAACGACCGACAGATTTTTTTCCGTTCCAGCGCATTTTTGTTCTCCTTTCTCGCTTTAATTCGGTTTTGTTACATGATGGTTATGAGTTGGACGACCGACTGGAGCATTAGTTTTTCCAGTGTTTGCGTTCTTGCTTAATTTTTCCGTACCCGGGTGCGGTGGCGCAACCGGCAGAGCGTTGAACTTGCAATCAACAGGTCGTGGGTTCAAATCCTACTCGGGGCAAAGGCTGCGTAACAACCTTCGGTAAGTTGTTTACACCTATGTGCCTCTGTCACCAAGCAGTATAACTTGGTACCGACCAAGGGGCGGTGATGCTGTGCGGCTGGGAAGGTAACCGCAGGCCTGGCGGAATGTAATGGCAGCCTGCCTCCGGGTGGATGACTCATAGTCGCCTGCGGACTGACTGCCTGTACACCGGGCTCAGCTCCGGGCCCAACGCTCGGTAACGAGTATGGGAAACCTTTACCTTTATTACCCTCGTTTTTACGGAGGTACAAAAATTATTATAAAAATAATAATAAATCGCGCTGTCGTCAGGTGGACGCTGACGCGCAGAAAATGATGGAGAAGCTGCGAAAGGACAAGATACTGCGATCGTCCATGGACGTCCGGAATATATCTTTCTTCCGCATCCGGTGGAACGACGTGGAAAATCGTAATCCGAGCGACGATCCGGAATATCTGCAGCGTTTCAGCGCAGCTTTCTGCACAAAGGTTTGATAGTTGTCGTATGGCGGCTCGGTAGTCTAGTGGTTAGGGCATCGGGCTTGCGACTCAATAATGTATTGAAAACGGTACAAGATAGCCTCATAGTAAGAACTGGCCGTTTTAGGCACACCACCGTCACGTCCCAGTATAATAGGAAATCGTATGAGCTTTGTCCAATTATTATGTTGCCGATGACCGTGGGTGACCCCTAACCACCTTAAACCACCTTAGTTGCTACATTTTGCGTTGCATTACGCATCTTCGTAATTGTTGATCGCAAAGACTAAATTGCCAGCGATAGCTGAGCTACTTGTAGGCAACAGTGTTGCCGTTTTTGGCAACAATCTCGAACGAATTTTTCGTGGAATTTCGTCCTTTCCACAAAGTCGAAACAGATTGAACATGTTCCATTTGTTTCGATTTTGTCGAAAGGACGAAATTTCGTTCGACATTGTTGCCAAAAACGGCAACAATATTGAAACAACACCCGACTTTGTCGAAATAATCGTTCGACTGGTAGCATTCGAAAATGTTGCTTGACATCGTTGTTGGCGTGAGCGGGGTTTTTACGGCTTCTGTGCGTGACGATCTGCGACTGCCAATATTGAATGTGTATCAGTTGCCATGGATGCGTGCTGCAGGTGCCAACCAGACTAGCTACGTACGCCTGTATGTTGAAATCGAAATTTAGAATGCAGTTATCGTGCTCGCTGCAGTGTGCGAACGTTAGTCTCAGTGAATAAAGATGTGATGCACCGTAGGTTGCCTAAGATGCTTCATTAGAATTAATTACAAGTATCATTCAGTATCAAGTATCATTCTGCTTGTGAGTATTAGTCGTGTGTAAGTTCGCATTTGCTTGAGGGTGCCTAACCTTTTACGCGATGTCCGAATGAAATAATTATCATGCTGGCCGTGTCGAGCGTACATTACCAGGTAAGCGTAATGTAACAGTCTGGCGTCCATCAGTCTGTCTGACTGTCTAGTTTTTTTCTGATCTTATCAGAATGCGTGGTGCATACTCAACGTGACGCACTGGTCCGGCAGCCAAATCCTGATTTTTGGCCTAACCCGGATTATCGACGGTTTAAGATTCTTTTATTGCAGATTATTTTCTTATGTCGTGTGTGTGTTTGAAGATCCAGGCGGGCGTAATATTACTATTCCGTTGCAACTTGACATATTCAAGATCAAATCCAAGATGACTGCTGCAGCAACACGAGATTTCTTTTTTCAATATCTTGACAATCAGTTTAGTGTAAAATGCAAATAAAATGTCTTTTCCCATATTATTTGACATGCACATCATTGCATTACAGATGTTGTATTGATGTATAACAACAATATCTGCTCATCTGGTTGCTATGGTAACAGTTTACCCTAGCAACGCTTACTCTCATGCCCTCAGTGTTAACTATATGTAGAAATGACTGCCAGTTAATGAATAAATACAGTATTATTGACCGGTTCTATTGGATTGTTATCGCCCATCAACCTGTAACCTTGACAACGAAGTCGAAGTGGCAACGTGGTTTGCAGGTTGCTATGGTGACAGTTTGCCCTAGCAACGCCTAGTTACATGCCTTAATTTCTGCTGCACGTTGAACTAAAGACCAGCTGATAAACGAATACAGCAATGTTTGACTTCTTCATTTGGTTCTTAAATGTTTATCAACCAGTTTACTTTGTCTGTGAATCTGCAGTTTTGTTTGCATGGTTGCTATGATAACAGTGTATCATAGCAGTTACACTTCGAGTTTGATTGCGTATGACAAAATATCAAATAAATGGAAAGTGCTACTTAGCGTCTTAGACGCCATCTTCTCAGAATTTGCCCATTACATCTGCCAGGAATTCAATATGTACGCTGCTAAAATTAAGGCATGTAACTCAGCATTGCTATGATAAACTGTTACCGTAGCAACCAGATGACCAGATATTGTTGTTATATATCAATATGAATATTTGTACTGAAATGTATACATGTCAGATAACATGAAAAATAACATTTTATTTGCATTTTAAACCAAACTGGTTGTCAAGATAGTAAAAAATCGAAATTGCGTGTTGCTGCGGTCATCTTGGACGCCATCTAGATTATCTCAAGTTGCCCGAGGGTGGCAATGTTACATCCGCCTGGAGTTTGATACACACACCCCATAGATAAATAACCAGCATTAAAAGAAACTGAAACCAACAATTCCGGATTCACCCGCACGGCTACCAGGGCTACTTTAGGGGCAGCACGCGACGCGAGAATAAGGTCTTAGAAGAAGGTTAGAATTTCGACACGGTTTCTGGTGCGACCAAACCAGAATGGCGTGGCTGGCTAATGGCTGTAAAGTGGTTAAAATAGTCTGGTGATATACTTAGCCAGAATATATCAGCCGTTTTGACAAGCTTACCGACGAACGGAGATGGACATATTTACAGCACTTTTCCAATAATAATAGTCGGACGGAAATGTACGCTGACCGCGTCACATGCTGCCCCCTAGTGAGTCACGTTGAGTATGCGCCACGCGCTTTACTGAGGTCAGAAAAAGACTGGACAGACAGACAGACTGATGGACGCCAGACCGCTACATTACGCTTACCTGGTAATGTACGCTCGACGTGACCAGCGTGATAATTATTTCATTCGGACATCGCGTAAAATGTTAAACACCCTTACGCAAATGCGAACTCCTGCAAACTTACACACTACTAATACTCACAAGCAGAATGATACTTGATACTGAATGATACTTGTAATTAGCCTAATTCCAATTCCAATGACGCATCTTAGGCAACCTACTGTGCATCCCACCTTTATTCGGCTCTCAGCTATGCTTTGTTCGAATATTGGATTTAAATTACGGGGCGATTTGGCGGTGTTCACGCGATCGGCTATAACTCCGCCGAAAGTTAACCGATTTGTATTAAATCTGGAGCACTCTGAGGACATGGTTGGGCGCTGGCCCTGGTAGATTTTGGGCGCGATCCACGCAGTAGCGACAGCTTGAGAGGCCGGCGAAATCTTATTGTCCGGTAAAAACGCACGATTTCGCCGATTTCTCGTCGGCTAAATTTCCCGAAATTTGAACACAACTATGTCGATTTGTGTCGCGATGAAAACTTTCGGAACAGAATTTTGAAAATTTCACCGTAAGGGGTCGTTTTGGAACTATTTCTAAAAAACGCAAAAATTTCTGTCAAAATTTTAACGCATTGCGACTTGAGGCCGCCATAACTCCGCAATGATTACAGATCGCCGGAAATTCGCAACCAATTAATCCTTCTACGGGATATCCGGTTTCCACTTTACCATTAGAATCAATTCAAAATCATTGCCTGGGCTGTACGCTCCGTACAAAGAAGGTACCTACGCAAATTTTTGGCAACGTCCGATGTCCGATATTGGGTAAACCACGTACTGTGCTGCCTGGCTGACGGACATGGAAGAAAAACAGACTGAATTGGAAACTGAAAATAAGAAACATGGCAGATAACGCTGGCATCACTCAGTCAGTCTCAGGAACATGACACTAGGCATCGTCGAATGCAGGAAGTAAACAGCTTGTGCACAGATAGCGGACCGCTTCGAGCCGAATACTGTATTGTGGCATTCCACACAATACAGTCATCTAGTTGTTTACTGAGAATAACGTTCGCTTACTGGTGTCTGCATGTTCTGGGGCATTTTTTTCTGACACGCTTGTCGTGTACAGTAGGACTGACATAAAGTGCCGTAGCTCACTGAATATATAGGTACAGGACTACAGGTAAGAAGACTGTTTGTAGTATTATTATAAATTGTAACAATTCGCTCAACTGTCGCTGACAAACCCGCACAACTCCCTATTGATCACGGCAAACGACAAAATTTTAAAACAGTCAAAGTTTGAAGACGTCACGTGACAGTGACCACGCCCATTTCAGGGTCAATTTGACGTCCGTAGGCTGGGACTTGCTATGATCAACATGAACACCAAATATGAAGTCTCTAGCTCACTGACATAGAATAAATATTTATTCTATGTCAGTGTCTCTAGCTTAAGCCGTTCCATAGATATCTCAAGGGGACTAAAATTTAAAATGGGTCACGTGGCATGACCACTACTTGCTATGTTCAACCCACATATCAAATTTGAAGTTTCAACGATTGCCTGCAACGAAGAAATGAAAGGCAACGCCAAATGTAACAAGTATCTTAGCTGTCGCTGACGAATCCGCGCGACGCGCTACATCACGGCAAACGGCTAAATTTTAAAACAGTCACGTGACCCTAATCACGCCCCCTTTATTGGGTGATATTTGCTAGAATTGATATAGCCTATGTACGAAATGATTGGAGTCCCCAAAATTTGTAATGGCCACTTGACCTGACCACGCCCCTCTCAGTAACGGTTTGTCGTCCGGGTCGTGTAACCCATTAAAATTTTTGGGCGCTCCAATCGTATCACTGAAACGGCTGAACCTAAAGTCGTCAAATTTTGTACACAGGTAGGCTATATCAATTCTAGCAACAGGATGATATATCACCAACAAAAGGGGCGTGGTTATGGTCACGTGACTGTTTTAAAATTTTGCCGTTTGTCGTCATGCAGCGCGTCGCGCGGGTTTGTCAGCGACAGCTGAGCTACTTGTTAGCTCAATTTTTGCTCGCGTCCAGAGACCAAACCGGAGAACCGATTTTTACGCAGTCTGATTCCCAGGTTGTTGCATTCCTAGAGTGATGACTGATGAAATTACAAATATTTTCCGATTTCCTTAATTTGAACCCCCGAAACACCCCCAAAATGGGCACGAATGGGCAGTTTCAAGCCTTATGCTCAAAATATTAAAACTAGCATGTTATCGAAACTACTGCACCGATTCAAACCAAATTTTGCACAGTGATAGAGACCACCGAAATACACTTCGTGGATGGTCCAAACAGGTATATAACAAATCCAAGATGGCGGACGGCCGCCAACCATCGAAAAACGGCCATATCTCGGCAATGATTTGACCGATTGATGCGAAATTTGGCATGGTGAGTCATATTGGCCCTCCGAATCGTACTGACAGTTAAAATTTCAAACTTCAAAAATCCAATATGGCGGAGGGTCGCCATCTTGAAAAATCGAGAATTGGCCATATCTACGCAACGGTTTGACCGACTGGTGCAAAATTTGGCATGCTGATGCACATTGGCCCTCCGGACTTTACTGGCATTTAAAATTTCGAACTTTTACAAATCCAAGATGGCGGACGGCCGCCATCTTGAAAAATCGAAGAACGGCCATATCTCGGCTCTACAACGGCTTGACCGATCGGCGCGAAATATGGCACTGTGATACATATTTACTGTTAGAACCGTATTTGAATTCCTAAAAATCCAATATGGCGGACAGCTGCTATTTTGATAACAGTTAAATTACTCTATCCCAGCAACGGTTCGACCTATTGCCGAGCAACTTGGTATAATAATACACGTTGACCCTATTAATCCTATCGGCGGTTAAAGTTTTCAGTGTTTAGAAATCCAAGATGGCGACGGCCGTTATTTTCATATGCAAAAATCGTCATATCTTTGGGGGAACGCTACTGTGTTACCGTTTCCCCGTGTCCTGACATCATTTGGGGGAGCGGCGTTTTCCCGCGTTCTCCCTCGACTACAACACTGTCGACGGCAGTTATTTCAATTTCAAAAATCACCATATCTCTGCAGTGCCCACGTGACCCTTGTCAGAATTTAAATATCTTGTGAACAGACATTTGAAATTATACCTTAGTAGTAAAACAGCAAAATAAATGGTAGAAACTGGCCAGTTTACAACCAGGTGTAAGGGCGACAGAGTCATAGCTCTAAAGCGGCAAAAATCACTTCGGTAGGACTCCACCTAGAACGCCCTTACCAGCGAAGTCATGCCAAAAATCATTGACGAAGTGGAGAACAGCCGCGCTTTGAAACGGCCGCTGAGAGCCTAAGACCATCAGCGAATTGCTGAAGGTTGGACGACAGCGCAGCAAGCGCTCAGTGGCAATGTTGCGCTTCCTTGTGTCACGGAGTGCGTAGACGCGGTCGTTCTGCCGATTGTCAGGTGAAGCGACCGAGAACACATTTTCGTCCGTAAAGAAGAAAGACTCGCTATTTTAAACACCGAAAATATCAAAATTTGTGGACGAATAACAATGTTAGGGCGATTACAAAATGCAGTTTGTTTGCGTTTTCTTCCATATCTGCAGAAAATTTGAATTTTTCCAAGGTAGTGTAGCAACATGTCTAAGGTGAGGTGGGTATTGTCGTTTGGATTTGGTATCAAATTTTCTTACGCTTTACAGCAGTGCAAAAATTTGGAAAATCGGTTAACATTTGACAAAGTTACAGAAAGAAGGTAGGAACTTTTTGAGACACAGAGTATTACATGAACAGCAAGCAGGTCCTTGAAATTTGGAGTTGGGACCATCGAGTATGTAGTGTTCTGCTAAAGTAGGGATCAACCTGTTTGGCGTACCTGTTGGATGTGTATCTTTTAGGCTCTCGCCAAGATCTTTGGTTTGGGAAAGCTATAAAAATCCATAGGCTACCACGCAACACTGACTGTTTGATGGTTTGTTCAGCCTTTCGAGGGAGACGAATGTAATTATTGCAAACATTGCGTTATATATATTGTTATACACACTACAGGTGGCAAACTAATGGATCTGATAGACAGAAAAGTTGACGAGATATGGGACAAGGTGTTTGCGAAAAGCCCAGTGTTGATGTACGACTGGATTAAGTGCTTCAGCAGCAGCTACATTAAAGGGAAGGAGATATCAAAACTAAAAATCAAGAAGTCTTTAACGGAAAGAGAGTATCAAAGTGATCCGCCACAGAACTTTATCTGTCGACTGATGAGCAGGGAACATGGCTACAGAGATCCCAGCAACGTATGCAAGAGGCGACTTGAGCTGGCAGTGGTCTTCTTACGATTCATGGCAGAAGACTCGTACTGGCAGGACTATATTGTAGCAACATTGGGTCTCTGTTCCGTCGGCGAAATGGAACATTGGCCAGAAAGCAGTTCGAGAGACGAGAACGTAGCGAACGCTAGGTACAAGCCCAGCAGCAATGAGCTTCACGAGGCTGCGAAGCTTGAAGATGAAGAACTTGTAGAGGAGCTCGTCAAGAAAGTGGATCCCGGAAGCATTATGCAACCCGACGAGTATGGGTACACACCGTTACACGCCGCGGCAGTAGCCGTCCGTCCAAACGCAAAAATAGCCAAACTGCTCGTCGCCTCAGTTAGGCCTGACGAAAGGGAACGGTTTTTGAACGCAAAGACGAACAGTCAGTGGGGAGAGAACACGGCCTTGCATATCGCGGCTGGAAACTGTAACGTAACGGCTGCCTTCATAGAAGAGATCAAGGGAACCGATTCACGCCAACGCAATTCAACGAACGATACGCCGTACCACGTGGCGGCAAAGTTGTCGCGCAATCCGGACGTTATCGTCTACATGCTGAATACGTTCGCGCCGAGGAACCACCACTGGGACGTGGACGAAGTTGAGGAGGGTCGTAGCGACGACTCCGTCATAAACATATGCGCCAGAAATGGCAACGCGAAAGCCGTGGAGCAGTTGATCAAAAACGGAGCCGACATATCGAGGGGAGTCCTGCAGGAGATCGTCATCGAATCCGTTAGAAATCCGGAGAAAATCGGAAAACTTCTCGAGGTGTATCAAATGATTGTTGACAACGCTGTAACCTGGTACTGTTTGGAGAATGGTAGCGCCCCGACATATATGAGTTACGATTATTACGTAGTCTATCGTCGGAAGATAATGATTTGGTTGCTGACAAATCCTTCGGGTAAACACAAGAGAGACGTCCTTCAGTGTGCACTGGATCACGGGGCGTCTGCGATGTTCTGGCGAATCATTAATACCAAATCCGTTTTCCGAAGTGACGGCGACGAAGCTCGCAGACTGATTGAGAGGGACAATCCTGACGATCTGGAAAACGACAGGAAGGAGAAGTGGACTGTGTTCGACGTTACAAATTTTACGGAATATACGTTTTTAAACGCGAACCTTAGAGAAGAAGACACTCCGCAGGGGGATGATGAGGAACGTCAACACATAACCAAAGGTGCCGCCGACGCAGGATGCAATATCGACGAGCCTTCGACACCAAATGAACCGTATATCACTTCTTTGTTGACGGCATTTGACCCGTGGAAAACTAGCAATATTCTGCGCACTCCGCCGATAAAAGAACTAACTCGACCATACGTCAAATATGCGCAAAATCTGTGCTTTGTACTCGGGTTGGGGCAGTTAATTTTCATGATTCTCTTCACCGCTTGTCATATGCCGACCAACTGTACCCCCTTACTAATGTTCGACCGTTCCACCATATTTTGCAACATCAGTAATGACCACGCCGAGCCCTTACGTGTTGGCCAGCAAAGATCTTGGAAAGCAGTGCCTTGGTTGATTTGGCCCACTTTTGTCTTCCTATTGAATGCGTGTATCACTTGCCAAAGGATAAGACACGTTGCCTGCGCCAGCTTAGGTGCTGATTGTGCTGATAGGCCTGCATGTGGAAGAGTGTGCGGATTGAACGAACTTTATCGCCTAGTCCTACATCCATGCCGTAGATTGTTTAAAACTCTAGTACGGAATGCATTGATGACAACCTTCTGTGTTACTGTGTTTGTTTGGTTATGTATATATTTCATCGGTGAAACGTATGAGTCATACGTAGAAGTTACAGCAATGGTCCTTCTGTTTGGATGGACCGGAAATCTGGAAATCTTTAGAGCCGCAACGAAGAAATTCAGCAATTTTTCTTTCGTTGTGAGTAAAATAATAACAAAAGATATCCCAAGTTTCATGCTGTATTTCGGATTCACTGTTGTCGGATATACGTTCGCAATACACGCACTTCGCATGTTGTCATGTACTCCCAACGAGTTTATGGACGAGACCTTTTTCAGTGTTCTTTCTTGCGCTTTCGGCATCAGCGACTTTTTTCAAGTTACTATGATGGATACATCATGCGCCCGTTCTGGTTCGCAGTACTTATTCGAGTTCGTTTACTTCTCTTACATATGCGTAGCGATGATCCTTTTGCTGAATACTCTGATTGCCATGTTGAGCCATCGCTACGACAAGGCATATCTAAGTGCCGAAAATAGATGGAGGTTTCGTTTGCTATCTATGATGATTGGTTTAGGACGCTTCAAAATACTTAGATGTGTGACGGAGAAATTTATCCGTGTTTCTTTATGCACTTCCAGTAATGGTCGTAATAAGAATAATGAGGTTAGCCACAAATTCGATTACGGTGACAAAAACAGTGGGTCTTTATTTTTCAACAAAAAGCTCAAACGGTATTATTTGAAGTTGGTGCTTCCGGTTGAAAAAGCTGCAGACTGAACGCATCATACATCATAATCATAAAAAACATCATAATAACATTTACAGGTTGGTGCATAAATGTAGAGCTTACTCACTTTACGTATATATTTACAGAATCATGGTTTTATTTGTGTAGATCCTGACGTAGGGTCTACTGAAAATACAGAGTTAATATCGTTGCACTTTTGCAATTCTGTTGATATTAAACACTCGTTTGACAGTGGTGATGCAAAATTCATTAGCTCTTATCGAACACTCTTTGATCTCACTGTTGCTATTATCGTGCATTTATTTGTAATTGTGTATGGAATTTATTTGTTGTAAACTTTGCGGTTGGATAGCCGAGTGGAGTATGCATCGGACTGCTTTGCAATCAGGAAGCAGCTGGAAGACTTTGTAAATATTTACCTGATGTAATTAATCTTACATTGATGTATTATCTGTGTTTGTTGTTTCGATTTGTGGTAAACCTAGCACTTGTGTGACTCTTCAACGTTCTTGACCGTGTGTCACTCGTGTTTTTGTCACTATTAATGTAAAATATTTACTTTTGCATATATTGAATATTTAGTATGCATCACAAAGACTATCTACTAATCTGTATGTTAGCCTATCTTTAGTTGCTATAATTGGTTCTTTGTGTTCTATTGTATAACGTAGAGTGATGTCTTGCTTGGCAGCTCATGGTTCGGTTGTGTGCAAAAATTTGTAGATGTGCCGTGTTGATGGTTTCGTTGATATTACTCCCCGTTGTCAGTGAATGAGTTCAGTTTAGTCCCCCAAAACAACAAGGCAGTTGAATACATCAGACTTCGCCCAGGTGCCGCCACATAGCGAACTCGGCTAAACATAATGAACAAAATAATGCTGTGAGGTGCTTTAATGCGTTCTCTCAGTGGTTGGATGCTTATGCCCCATTGCGTGAAAACATAACTTCATCCACAAAACCAGAAGTACGTGGCATATTGCACTGTCGTCAGGGTCGGATCGACCGATTAACGAGCACAGAAAATTTCGCGGAGTTTGCACGTGTAGTTTTTAGATATGCGAGAGGACAAACAGATATACATGTACAGGCAGACAGACAGACATACAGGCGCGCTGATCGCAATACTTTGCGCCCATGAAAAGGGCCGTGAATGGGCATTTTAGGCTAAACCATCAAAAAATGAAGTAACCATAAAAATTTTAAGCGGCAAGTTGGATCTCCACGAAATTTGGTGATCGAATATGAGTGACCAGTAGTATACATCGGCCGCTTTTAGCTCACCTCCTAACAATCATATTATTAAGCGTAAATAGCCATCACATCGGCCAGTGAGCGATCCTCTTCGACTCATTAGCATATTAGGCCATGCCCACTACCTGTCAATCACGACTCATCGCGTTTTCCCTAGCGAAATGTATTTTTCTTTCCACGACACTCCTAACAAGCGTCGATACGTTAGTTTTTTATGCACGATTTTCGTTCATAACAAAGAATGTTTAATAACCGTTACGCGATAGTCCACTTCTACACGGGTCTATGTCGATTCATTCTGGGGTTCAGCCCACGGTTACCTTCCCACACCAATGGTGTTACATTATACGGCTTGACAAGAGTTGTTAGGCAAGTCGACCTCTTGACCGCATCATGTCACTCATGTTTTTGTCACTAATAATTTAAAATATTCACTTTCGCATATATTGAATATTTAGTATGCATCACAAAGACTATTAAATAACCGACATGTGACAGCTCACTACAACTCAGCCTATGCTTACCTTCCCACAGATTATATCTATACATCACTCCGCCTCACTTATCAAAGATTTTTTAAAATATAAAATTAGGGAACACACTGTAGGTGAAAGAAATTTGAAAATCTGACAATATTTGCCAAAGTTTCAGGCAACGGAAAATAACTGCGAAAAAATGACTTTGTTTACTGGTAATTGGTGATTTACCTTGTGATTTACCTTGTGCAGCCTCACCGGCAGCCGATGCAACCAGCAAGGCCTAGGGCTCAGCGGACTAGTCCATGAAAAAGCCCATCCGGTTGTCCCTGATATAGCACAATCTAAATTTGAATGTATTGATACTGGGTGCATCCACCGTCCGTTGGTCTAGCAGATTCCACATATTAGTGACCTTGCTTGAAAAAAATATTTGGTAATATCCCTAGTGCACCGGGTCTTAACCAGTTTGCATGTATGACCCCTAGTACCTTTACTATTTTTATCCAAGATAAAAAGCTTATGAAGTGAAATACTACTAAACCCTCTACACATTTTGAAAACCTCAATAAGATCCTGTCTATTTCTTCTCTTCTCCAAGGTCCAAAGCCTTAAACATCGTAACCTGTCCTCATACATAATGTACGTCTTACCCTTCATATCGTTTATCATTTTTGTATATCTACGCTGTATCTTCTTTAACAATTGTCATTCCTGTAGTGAGGGTTCGAAGCACACGAGCAATACTCGACATGTGGCTTGATGATATCGACAAATTTCCGTCATCTCACTGTGTGCTATAGATTTATTAAACTTTTGCACAAGTCTACGGCCACCTTTCATAAGTCATTATTCGCACGTTTATGACGATCCAATCCAATGTATTGTGGCGGGCGCAGAAAATGCTGTCTGCCTGATGTTCAGTCGCATGACGGTTGGCGGAGATGCATGGACGCAGGAAAGCGTAGTTAATTTAGCATTAAAATGGACTTAGGTTACGGAAGTATATAGTTTAGCGGGCGATTCCACACCGCGGGCGAAGTGAAGCTTGTGGTCTACGATTGCCTTGTTCCATGATAAAAGCACAGAAACCAGTTTAAGAGTTTATAGATATGCTACAGTTAGTATTAGACCACATCACAGTACTACGCACGTAACTGCGGCCAATTGTTACCGACCGAGTATCGTCGTCTGTCGGTCTGTCTGTCACAAGTGAGCCCTGCAAAAACGGATGAAGCGATCGAGATGCCGTTTGCGTTGAGGACTCGGTCGGGCTTAAGGAACCATCTATTAGATATAGCTGCTGAGCGTTTCGATTAGTAGACCACATCCAGTACTACGTACATAGATGCCGCCTATTGTGAACGACCGAGTAGCGTGGTCTGTCGGTCTGTCTCTCGGTCTGTCACTTAGTGAGTCCGACAAAAACTTCTGATACGATCGAGATCCATTTGCGTCGAGGACTCGGGTGGGCCCAGGAAAAGACCTATTACATATAGGGACCACTTCGGGCGAACACTTTATTGCGTTCATCCAACACAATGCAGCCATCTAGTTGTAATTATTTTTTTTTAAATTTATGATCTACGACTGTGCTAGCTTTTTATGGAATGGATGAACTGCAGTCTATATTTATTAACCGTTAAAGTTATAACAACCCCTCATTTAAACATTTTTCCGTAATAAATCAATATATTGAACTCAAATCAGTTTTTCGCAATTTCGTTAATTTATTTTATAAATTAAATTTAGTATAAATGGGTGACCTTTTTACATTAATTCGTGAATGTGGATATGTATTCAAATCTATCATTCCAGGAACGACTGCCTCATCATAAAAATCGTCAAAACATAGATTGGTTGTGAATGTGATTCAACATACAATTATATTAATTTCTATAAACACATCAAGAAAGGATGTAATTATAAAAAGAAATTAACTCATTGTAATTACATGAAAGAAAATTAAATTGTTTTTCTCGTTGTTTACGAACTAGAATAGAATATACCGTGAAAAGTTTCATCAGGTTGACACGAAAACTATATAAAATTATTCAATCTATTGAAGTTATTTTGGTTGTATTAGAGTAATTTTGTATAATGGAATAGAAAATATTTACTTTATTAATGGCGTAAGCATAATAATAATAATAATAAACATATTTGTATAGCGCCATAGGGTTGTAAATTAGAGGCGCTTGGGCCAGGTAGTGTGTTAGTGATAAATAGGAGTGTGAGAAAAAGCCTGAGAGAAGAGGTGAGTCTTTAGCCTAGATTTAAAAGAGGTTACAGTGTCACTGTACAGAACTGTCTTTGGCAGCGAGTTCCAGATGGCTGGTGCTGTGCAGCGAAATGCGCGCTTTGCCATTGTTGTCTTGGTGAACGGTCGGTACAGCGCCGGAGTGGCCGATCGTCGTCGCAAATTGTGGACGTCTTCTCTGTCCTGGAGTAGGCGATGGAGGTAGGACGGCGTCAACGTGCTGCGGACCTTAAAAGTCAGCAGAACCACCTTGTAGTCAATTCTCTGCTGAACGGGCAGCCAGTGCAGCGTGTTCAGCAACGGCGTGGCGTGGGATTGTCGTGGCGCCTGGAGGATGATCTGAGCAGCGTTGTTTTGCACACGCTGCAACTTCCGGATGGTGTAGGTTAGAGCACCGTGGAGCATTGCAGTAATCGATCCGGTACAGGATCAGACTGCACGCCAGTGTCTGTGCAAGGTCCGTCGTCAGCAGATGTCGAATGTGACGGACGGCCTAGCTGTGCGTGGAAGTTGCATGATCGTGCTACTGCCGAGACGTGCTTACTGAACGTCAGACGTTGATCAAGAACGACTCCGAGCACCTTCATATTCAAATACTGTAGTTAAATACTGAAAGGAGGAGTCAAGAAATGTCGGTTATGTGAACAGTACATTGACGTTGATAAATTTGAAAGACCATATTTGCTAAGATGCAAAAATTGTGCTAACGAGAGATTATCAAAAAAGTTCACCTGCGAACAATGTGAAGAACTATTATTATTAAGTAGTCTACAACATCATAAGAAAATCTTACGGGAAAGCTCTTGAATTTTTCCTATAAACAGATATCAAAATAAATAGATCTGCTACAAGCGCTAACGAGCGAAGAAAAAGGAGGTTATAGTTAAACCGCTAGCTCCAAGAAATTATACTCTTGATAGAAGATATCTGTTGAGATGGATAAAACATTAGAATAAAAACGTGCTAGAGAAATATAATTTCTCAGCAATTCAGACAAATGAGAGAAATTGACGAGATTGTTAACGAGAGATTAAGAGATGGGTTGCATGAAGAGAAGCGAACAATAAATATACATAGCATTACAAAATAATGTTACAGAGATCAGATATACATTACGATACGATGCGGTATATTAACGTGCTCTCAAAAGCTGTCGAGATGGCCAGTTTAATCTAGCGCACGGCACAGAATCGAAGAATAAGTAAAAAATAAAAAATAAAAATGAAATAAAAAATAAAAACAAAAAACCGAGTAGCTCAGAAGAAACCGACCATGCACTAGTCCGTGAAGGCAATCCGGGAGGAAGAAGTGAAACTGCAGGGATACGATTTCTGAAACAGATAGGTTTTAAGCCGGGGTGAAAGAGATGGAGTTATGGATGTGCAGAGTGGTGAATCAGAAGACGAAGAAGTGATGGATGAAGGAATAGGTGAGTAGGAAATGGAGGAACTGGTACCAGAATGAGGTTGACGAAGAGACAAAGGAAGCTGGTTCCAGAGACAAGGTGAAGCATAACGGAAGGAGCGATCAGTTGTTTTTATTGAGGATGATGAAGGTGGCCTAGCAAGAGTAACAACGGATGAAGAGCGAGTACTGCGAGGACGTTGAACAGCAATGAGGTTATGAAGGTATGAATGTTGGGTAGTTTTGAGTACTTTGTAGGTAATTGAGAGGAGCTTGCATTCGGTGCGTTCAGTGATCCTGAGCCAGTGGAGAGAGAGTGGTGAGAATGATAAACAGTTCTTTGCTGATACAACAAGAGACTTGGGAGAAAGAACTAGATTTGTTTTTGGAAGATTTGGATCAGTAATAGTAAATTTTAGTTGTCAGTCAAATTTTGTACTAAATGAAGAACAAACAAGAATGCATTTAGAAACTGAATTATAACTGTACATGCTAGCAATATAAATAGCATTGGTGGAACTAGACGGGTTGCAGTGTATCTGGAGATACACTGCAATGTAGGCTTGAATAGAGCGTTTTCCACCGGCTTACTCGACAGGTGAGCTGAGGTGACACGACTGTTAACTTATTTACTGACGCACTCGATATATTGAACAAAAGCAGACAGAATTGTTTAGTTCCTGCACTTGACGATACCTAGTGTCACGTGCCTACGACTGAGTGACGCCAGCGTTATCTGCCATGTTACTTACTTTCAGTTTTCACTTCTGTCTGCTTTTGTTCAATATATCGCTCGCTAGGCCGCACCAGCACTGCAGCGTACTATTGGTTTTAATACGCAATGTCGGACATCGGGCGTTGCCGAAAATTCGGTTAGGTACCTTTCTAGTGCGGAGCCTACAGTCCAGGGAATGACTTTGCATTGATGCTAAGTTTAATAATGTTAACTATGCCTAATACTAATAGTATTGCTATTCTATTGATTTTCATGGTATATGAAATCTGTAAAGTGTAAAAAATAATTCTTGTTGCATTTACTGGTTTATTATTGAAATAGTTGGGTATTGTGCTTATCATGGTGGGGGGAGGGCAATTACTGTTGCTCATTTGTGTCAATCAATAGGCTTAGCTAGTACTCCTGCTTCCTTGCACTGTTGCACATAGCACCTGCTGCACACTGCACTTCTTTCTCCTGTCATTGCAGTGTTCTTTGGCGTCTCGTTGATGTAATGTCACTTAAAACCTTAATGAACGGTGCTTCAGTCGCTTGAGACTTCAGAACTGTCGCTTACAGTTTTATGGAAATAATAGTTAGGCGTTTAGGTCCTTTGAGAATAAAAATAAACACTTTGAAATGTTTTATTACAAGTAAAATATGTTCTGAAAATTTAGTGAGAGATGGGTAGGCCTAATTAGATGCAGCAACATAATCTGCAACAAATGAAAATTGGAAAAATGCACGAGATCCCAATGTTAATTTGTGTCGGGGACTGAAAGCTGATGAGAACTGGATGAGCGCAGAGACCTCGTAGGTTCATGATGTTGCAAGAGATCAGAAAGATATGGCGGGCGACCAGTGACCTTTGAAGGTCAAGGTGGCAAGTTTAAACCGTATACGCCATTCAATAAGAAGTATAGTAAGTAAGTAAGTAAGTAAGTAGTATAACGTATACGTTGATTTGTATAGCGCATCGTCGTAACTACCTCTAATGCGCTCAGACATGGATCACACAGTTTTACCTGCAAATTACACCATGCCTGCCTTTACTCCCCAGCCGCAGAGCATCACCGCCCTTTGGTTGGTACTCATTTTACCGTCTCACGGAGGGTAGAAGGCTGAGTCGACCTAGGCGGTTGGTGGTTACATACCGAAATAAAGTGCCGCCGCCGGGAGTCGAACCCGGACACGGTTACCCATCCCAGTACTAACCGGGCTTAGCGTAGGTTAACCTCGTTGATCGAGACCAACGACGTTACCACTACGCCACGCCGCCACGCCAAGCCATCGGAGTTGTTTGAGAAGTTCATTGACGGCAATTGAGATGCACATGTACGAGAATGCTGGTGTTTGTGCAGATGGAGGCGCTGATTGACGACGCCGCCTCGAGACTGAAGCACGTGACCTTCAACTCGCAGGTGCTCGAGATACACCAGCATCTAGCCATGTGTCGTCGACGTGGGCGGGCTCTTCGCGGTCGCGACCGCACCCTCGACGCAGTCCGCTCCCGCCTGCAGGGCTCCGCCGCACGGCCGCATCTGCCACCTCGGCCGCTGGTCCTCCACGGGCAGGCCGGCTGCGGCAAGACCTCCGTCATAGCCAAGGTGCGTTGCTACAGGTTGAACGATCATTTCGACAAAGTTGAACGTTGCTTCGACATTGTTGCCGTTTTTCGACGAAATTTCACGTCAACTCGTTCGCCATTGCATGATTGTTGCCAAAAACGGCAACAACGTCGAAGCAGCGGTAGACTTTGTCCACAGGCATATTTATGGGGGGGGGAGCCATGGCCCCCAAGATGCCAAAACCCCTGATTGCCATATTGCCATGTGCGTCTCGATTCTCGGCGTCTCGGCCCAAATTGGTCCCCTTCAACTTTACAGTCTAGATCCGCCAGTGACTTTATCAAAGCAACATTCGACTTTGTCGAAATAATCGTTCGATTTGTAACATTCGACAATGTTGCTTCCATATTGTTGCTGGTGTGGACGGGGCTTTACAAGTAATAAAACTAACTAAGTAACTAAGTGAGTAAGTAAGTAAATGACTAAAACTAACGAAACTAAATAATAAACTTTTAAGGTCCACTATGGCGATAGAACTGAAGAAAGTAAGGTCCGGGTAAGACTGCATAAATTAATGTAATGCGTTTACGGCCGGGTAACCGCTAGTATAATATATAAAGCGCACAACGATTTGGAATTTTGAATACTCAGCAAGTGTAAAATGGCGTGATTTTTGGTTTGTTTTTTTTTAAACCAGAGTTGTGTCCATTCGTTTCTCAAAACAGCTATTTTATTGTTTCCATATTTATTTAATGCGATGTTGTTATATGTGTTGTGTTTCTGTCCAGGTTGCATGCTGTGTTCGTCGATGGCTTCCAGATTCCAAACCGATAATTGTTTTACGATTTCTAGGTTAGTAATTTTGACGATGCGTACTTTTTTGAAAACTACTCTGGACACCACAGATGTTTTGTAGTTAATTAGCGTACAATTAAGTGTTTATGCATGGACGGTGCGACGCCAGACCTGGAGTTACCTTCCAAGCCGTGCCACTGCCCCGCTGTCGTTACTCGTTTCCCGTCCCACTGAGAATAGGGGGCTGAGTTGGCCTGACTGACTGGTTACATACCAAGGCGGTACACGCGCGTACGATTACGCGACTCCGTAAAAGTAAGTTAAAGCCTTCAGATTAGTATGGACTTAAACCGAAGGCGCTCAAGTGTGGCATGTTTTAACTATAAGAAGCCTGCACTCACAAGAGTGTAAAGACCCACTTCGGCAATGTTTTTTTGACTCGTGACCTTGACCTTGGACTCCCAGGCCCCTCCCGCTCCGCGCTTGCCATGTACACCAGAGCGCCGCCACCTTTCACCACATGTAATATGACTTATTACTGGCCCGCCTACACATAGTGCAGTGCAGGGGCCAGTATTGTTTTGCTCGTTGGCTTCTATCGTCGTCTGTCGTCATCTGTCGTCATCGTCTGTCGTCGTCTGTAACACTCCACGGCGGGCCTGCGGGTGGCTTCACCCGCGCAGGCCAGGCGATGACGTCATTCTGCCTGCAGTCTAATTATAGCTCTACGGTAACACTGCACGGCGGGCCATTAGTGTTACGTCCCGTTAGGGCGACACCTTGTTTGCTGTATTTCGTCTTACCTGTTCACGTGCGTGGTCGTTGTTACCTGTGTAGGTGCGACGTCGCGCACCTGTAGTATCCGTCTCGTTCTCGGCAGCATCTGCTGGCAGCTGGCTTCGTTCCACGGACTCGACACAGACCTCATTCCGGACGATTATCCAGGGCTCGTCGCCTACTTTGACGGTCTCCTGCAGGTCGTTAGCTACCTGTGCGATTTACCTGTGATTTACCTTGCGATTTACTGTCATGATGTCGTCACTCATCGTTCTTCTTTGCGGGCTGGGGTCCAGCTATACTCTGGACCCCAGCGCTGAGACCATATAGCGGTCCAGTGCGCTTGCCCAGGGAGAGGAGGGGAATCGGTAGGTGTGTGCCATGTGTGTAAGCGACGTGCGGGGAAGGCAGGTTAAGTAGCAGTAAGCAGCTTGTCGGGTATTTCTGTAGCGCACCCCTTCTAGACGTGGCCTACTGTCTGGCTTAGTCCTGACTAGCGCTGTTTATTACGCCAGCCTGCGGCCAGCCAAGTCTATTTGCTTCGACTCACGCCGGCGTGGCAGGCAGACTTGACACTGCTAGATCACGGTGCCTGCAACGGTCACAGTTTATAGAGGACACCATCGAACCCCCTTTTTCCTGCCCGGGATTATCTCCCTGTTGATGATGTGCGTAGGAATTATTAGAAGTAATTCTTTGGTAGGCGGACGCGCCTGGGCCGAGTCGAACCCCGGCCACTGAGCGCGTCACGCTCTACTGCACATGACGGCCGAGTGCGTTAACCACTCGTCCACAAGGGCAGGTCTGTCATCACTCGTCAGTCCACTGTCAAAGTAGAAGCTGTACTTCGACGCCCCAGCGCCGACGTGGGTGCCTTCTCCGCCTCGACGGTCTCCTGTGACCTTGACCTTTGACCGTTGACCTCCATAATGTAATCAGGTCATACAATGATACAAACAGAGGGTTTCGTCGAGATTGCTGTAGCCGTTCATGAGATATCATGGCAACAAGATCTGTCTGGACGAACGAAGGCGGCGTACGGACTGCGGGAATGCGTAAAGACTTCGCCGACATTGTCGGGTGGCGAAAACATAAAATCATAACTCACCGCAAAATGTGACCGTAACGCGCAATAATAACGGTATTTAAATATTATTGAAATAGTAAGATGGTATTTAACTGACTATTTTAAATAGTTTTACATGGCCGATGGTCAAATTGGATTTGTAAATAGGCGAGGACTATTTACTGTTTAATAATAATAATAAACAGTTTGTGATTGGGAAATTGTTGTTACTGAAACCGAATAAGGACTTTTAATAATCGCTTAGACGTAGGCAAAGACTGATTTAGCTTGCTGTCAGTATATTGTCATTGACCTAATGTTGAATAGCAGTTATTCATCGTCATGCATGACCAGTGGTACAAGTAGGATCCCAGAGGTGGTGGAACTGTAAACCATGCATGGCGAGCACTTCGTGCTCGCCGATAATGTGGGTTTGGGGGCGGAGAATAATTTGGGTTTGGGAGCGGAGCCCCTAGTGAGGTCCAGGGGCAGAGCCCTTGGTCTTGTAGCATTTCCACGACTAATGGAGCAGAGGCGCGGGAAGCGGGCGGGATAACAAGGCAAATGGGGCAAGTGCCCCTTCAACTTTTGTTCCATGGTTCCCAAGACCCACCCCAAAGAGGGGGATACCCTCCCGTCCTCCACCCCTCGTGGCTTACGGTGACTTTGCTTTCCCAACCACATGTATCTTCCCGCCTGCCTGCTACAGGGGGCCACAATTGGATTCATTTCGTGTATCGCTTACCTCTAGTATGCATGGCGTCCTGGCAGAACTGAGTTTTCACCAGTTGAAGGTGTCGGAACTCAATCAGCTGAAAATGGTAGTTACCGGAACTGAGTTCCGCCAAGTTTCGCCTTACTTTGACTACTGAATTGACACAATAACAATGTAATGTACCAGTAATGTGTTGCTAAAATTTGCGTGAAGATTTGTTTCTACAATCATCAGAGCTTCACTGCTATTTCAGTACGGTACTATTTAAATAGTTGCCTGCTACTGGCCATTGAAATAGTATTTTAAAGAGTGCATATGTCTAACTATTGTCAATAGTACTTAAATAATAAGTTACACTGTTGCTCTCAATACTGGCCGTTTGATTGGCTGAGGCTGGCTCGTGGGCACAAGGAAGCATGTATTAGACGGCGGTCAGGATCGGACGAATCCATCCGTAGCCGCGAGTGGTGATAAGTCGGCGATGCGGCCATTTGCCACTTGGTTTAGAAGAGACTTGTTATCGGTGAAATTTGTCGTCCAGATGGCTACCGCTGATCGACCGCTTGTGGTGCTGATGGACGGACTGAATCTGCTCAGCTTGGATCACCGTGCCGACCGACTCAACTGGCTGCCAACCAGTCTGCCCACCAATGTCCACCTCATACTGTCCACCACCACTGACCACCCGACCTTCGACGCGCTCCGTACCAGGACCGGCTGGCTGCTGCCGGAGTCTTCCGTCGACAGCGGCGACGGAGTAGGCTGTTTTGTGGAAGTCCCGCCCCTCAGCCATGACGTCAGCGTAGGTCTGGTACGTGAATGGCTGCGACAGAGTGGTCGAGATCTGACCAATCAGCAGCTGCAGATCGTCAACGATGCCCTCAAGCAGTGCAGTCTTCCTCTGTATACAAGCCTCGTCTTCGAGGAGGTCAGTGTTGTGTCCTCTTTTCGCTAAGCGCTGATTGGTCGATAACGGCCACGTGACCCTCCCACTAGTCCCGGCCCACGCCTATTTGTAGGCCGCATTCCATGCATTGTATACGACAGGGGCTATTGCTACAGATGGAGTAGCGTGGCCGAGCTGTGTGTGGGAGGGTGTGCGTGTCTGTGTGTGTGTCTGTCTGTCTGTTGGTCACGTTCGTGAGCTCTGCAAAAAAACGGCTGAACAGATCGAGATGCCATTTGGGGGTTGATTCGTGTGGGTCCAAGGAACCGTGTATTAGATGGGGATGTCATGGTTGGACGAATCCATTCGTTGCCGCGAGGGGTGGCAACATGGCGATGTGGCTTCCTCGGATATGGGGTAGGAAAAAATTTTCAACTTTCCACAAGTTACTCACTAATCTCGGAAACGGTATAAAACAGGGACGTAGTCATAGAAAGTCGTATGTGGTCTATCGAACGGTGACATTGCCAATGACCTTGAGTGACCCTATTATTATTATTATTATTATTATTATTATTATTTAAAATGTACTGATCACAGTGAACTGCCGCGCTAACGCTGCAGGTGTACTGTATACAGTTAGAGGGGTATTGCAAGGTCGACAGAGCTCAGAGAGTACGAAAAATGTCTTTAGTTCTTTAATCAATCAATCAATTTTATTTCAGGCAACTAGGCCCATAAAACACACACACATACAAGCGTAAACATAGGGAAACTATACAAGAAGTATAGTGACAGACAGACCGAACTACACTGTGACAAACGGAAAAATATTTTGAAAAAAAACATAAATCTACATCACCACAATCTACTTTGCTAAACTGAATGCAAACATCAGCTACACCAACACACAGTCACAACAGAAACAATCAACTAAACAGAAAAATTAACTAATAGCAATATGAATCAATGGACGAATGAATGTATAAATTAATTAATCAATCAATTAATCAATCAATCAATCAATCAATCAATACTGACATGATGTTAACACTGCCCTGTACGAAATCGTCATCATCATCACTTTTATTTTACATCTCCAATTTACAATTCATTTATTTTTTTATTCATTTATTTGAATCAGGCAACTAGGCCCATAGGAACAGAAAACAAGAACAGAAAAAACATGCATGAGGTACAGATAAAATACCAATAATGAAGATTGTTTTTAAAGAAACGTGTTAGTCAGTTGCGTTAAAACAAAAGAACAAGTTTTTAAAAGAACATTTGTTTAAAACAAACTCACCACTAACTGAACTGGAAATAAGAGAATAAATTTATATAGGCCTATTACTACTGACAGGCTATGTACAATAGTCGCTTTAAAGTCGACCTAAGTCGATTTTTTCCACGTCGGACGAAGTCAACTTTCCTCCAAGTAGTCGACTTATGTCGACCTGACGACATTCACAGTCGAAGTGGAGTCAGATTACATTAGGATTGGTGACTCGCGCCGTCCTACCCCTAGACATAGGCTTAACGCTTATTTTACCCTACGGTAATACGATACGATACGATACGATACGGTAGATTAACATGCGCTCAAAAGCTGACGAGATGGCCAGCTTAATCTAGCGCACGGTCCAGAAACGAAAAATAAGGGGAAAAAATAAAATCAAAAACCGAGTAGCTCAGAAAAGCTACGGTTACGGGTCTACATGTATACCCGCGGGTAGGGTCGGGTATGGGTAGAAATTTTAGGCGCGGGTCGGGTACGGGTAGCAT
>Ga0209780_1000106_pt1 | contig 35615 bp, 32 predicted proteins | sample WorMetexBAHAMAS2_FD_187384 | JGI IMG/M metagenome (GOLD analysis project Ga0209780, IMG submission 187384) | Marine gutless worms symbiont microbial communities from Max Planck institute for Marine Microbiology, Germany - Inanidrilus exumae... | ecosystem: Host-associated > Annelida > Digestive...
TGCCTCATTGAGGATTGAGATAATCTGTGTTTCGGTAAATCGAGATTTTTTCATCTAAGCCTCCTGGTCCGTGTATTATGCCAGAAAGCTCTACTTTTGAAATGCAAACTTTTAGGGGAAGCTTACGAGAGCTCTGTAAAGGGCGATCAATGGATTCAAATTTCATGTTTTTCTTCAAAAAGACATTGGGTCACCTGCTCATGCCATTGCCAATTTGCCTGACGTTATTGGTGATAGGACTCATTTTTCTTTTTTTCTCCAAACGGCAAACAGCGGGCAAAACGTTAGTAGCAATAGGAACGTGCTTCCTTTTATCATTCAGTTACAATTACATCCCGGGTTGGATGGCATACAGCCTGGAAAATCAGAACACTTCATTGCTCAATTTAGATTTTATAGAATCTCCGAAATTTATCGTAGTTTTGGGAAGTAGTCATGTCTCTAACCCAAGATTACCCGAACATAGCCAGCTGGGCTGTTCGGGAGTAAGCAGGTTGATAGAAGCTATAAGACTAAATAGATCGCTGAAAAACACCAAACTCATTTTTTCGGGCTGGGGTGGGTCTGACCCCGTGCCGAATGCACAAGTGATGGCTAAAGTCGCGACAGATTTGGGACTTAACCCCGATTCGGTGATTTTGGTAACACACCCAAAAGATACGAAAGATGAAGCAAGAATTATATCAGAAATCGTAACGGGAGAAAGGTTTCTATTGGTTACTTCAGCAATGCATATGCCTCGTTCGGTAGCTTTATTTCGTAAACAAGGAGCAGATCCGATTCCTGCGCCTACCGATTACAGAGTTAAAAAATCGCTAGGCTTCAGCATCGGAAGACTCTTTCCTTCCAGCGAAAACATTGTAACGGCTCGGCGGGCAACCCATGAATATTTGGGGTTGGTCTGGGCGAAAATGAGGGGACAGATATAGAGTAGCGGATGTCAGATGTCGGAAGTCCGATGTCGGAGGACAGAGGACAGATGGCAGAGAACAGGTGGCGGATATCAAATAGAGGATTCAAGGGGTCAAGGGGCCGAGGGGCCAAGTGTGAAAAAATGTTGAACTTGATTACTGATCTCAGTAAGGCGTCTTTCATTTTAAAGACAATCCTCCATAATACGTTTATCGTATTTTATATCGGCGCTCTTGCTCGCGGGTTGCTAATCTGGTATGTCAAAAATACTTTTTACATAGTTTCCCCCCACAGATATTCTAAACGGTTTAGTATCCTTTCGATAAAATAATTGAAACGGCGGAGAGCCTTTCGAGCAGCACTGGATGCCAGGCTGCGCCGGCATGACAGAACATACTCTCCTGCCCTTTGAGGCCTTGGCCTCTATTGTTGTCGTTTCACTCGAACCCTTTAATCCCTGACCCCTTGAATCCTTATCTACAATATGACCTCAAAAATACTCCATAGAAATTTTTTCATTCTGTTAATTTCAGACACTTTGATTGCAGCTGGATGCATCTATCTGGCGTTTTTGCTTCGGCACAATTTTGATCTCCCCCCAGAAACCGAAGGGATGCTGGTTCGATTCATCCCCGCCGCAACCCTTTTGAAGATCGTTATTCTTTATTTTTACAACGCGTACCAGGGTATGTGGCGCTATTTCAGCATCAACGACTTTCTAAACATCGTCAAAGCCGCCAGCCTGAGCAGTTTGATTCTAATTGCAGTCGTACTGTTTGCCCATCGCTTCACAAGTGTCTCGAGAGCAGTTTTTATTATCGACTGGGTCTTAACCGTTGTATTTATCTCGAGTTTGCGGTTGAGCATCCGCTTAATTTTATCACTTGCCGGTAGTTATTCACGAGATCCACACATGCAGAATGGATTTTCGTTTTTCCATAGAAATGGAAACAATGACAAAAAAAATCTGGTAATCATCGGGGCTGGCAATCTCGGCGAAAGAATATTTCGAGAAATTAATGACAGCTTTCACTATCGTTACAATGTTGTGGGGTTTCTGGACGACGATGAATCCAAAATAGGGCGTCAGATACATGGCAAGCCTGTGTTAGGCAAAACGTCGGATCTTCATTCTTTTGCCGAGAAGCTGGATATCCACGAAATTCTAATCGCCATACCTTCTGCAACCGGGCCTCAGATGCGATCTATTGTTGAAGATGCCAAGCGAACCGGAATTTCCACGAAAACACTCCCAAGTATGGGAGAACTCATCGATGGGAAAGTGACCGTAAAGGCATTGCGTGATGTGGCCTACCGGGATCTTCTGGGACGAGAGGTAATTCGCCTGGACGAGGAGAAAATCGGCGAATATCTGGAGGGTGAATCGGTGCTTGTCACAGGTGCCGGGGGATCCATCGGATCAGAGCTCTGCCGCCAGATATGCCGCTTTAATCCCGCTAAAATAGTTCTCTTCGAGAGGGCAGAGAGCCCCCTGTATGAAATTGAAATCGAGTTAAAACGAAATTTCCCACATATCAAAGTTGAAGCGTTGTTGGCGGATATCCGGGACAGACGGCAGCTCCTGTTGGCGTTTCAAAACCATTTTCCGATTGTCGTGTTTCATGCTGCCGCTTATAAGCATGTTCCCATGATGGAACTGCAGCCCTGGAAGGCGGTGCGAAACAACATCGTCGGAACGCGGAACGTAGTAGAAATTTCGAAAATATATTCCGTTGTTCGCTTTGTCTTTGTCTCAACAGATAAGGCTGTCCGACCTACGAACATCATGGGCGCTACCAAGCGAGCGGCCGAAATTTTTGTCCAGAGTCAGAACGGGGATGGCGCAACAGCCACACGTTTTATGATTGTTCGATTTGGAAACGTGGTCGGAAGCGTTGGCAGCGTTGTCCCTTTGTTCAAAAAGCAGATAGAAAAAGGAGGGCCCCTTACGGTTACTCATCCGGAGATGACGCGCTATTTTATGATGATTCCGGAGGCATGCCAGCTCATTCTCCAGACCGGGGCCATGGGACGAGGTGGCGAGATTTTCATTTTGGATATGGGAACGCCCATCAAAATCGATGACATGGCAAAGGATTTAATTCGTCTAAGCGGCTTGGAATTAGGGAGGGATATCGAAATCGAATACATCGGGCTGCGGCCCGGAGAAAAGCTTCACGAGGAGCTTATAACCGAAGGTGAGGGAATTATCCCAACCAGTCATGAAAAGATAATGGTTCTTAAAGGCGCTAACTGTGACACTCAAATGCTCAATACCAGTTTTGATGAACTGCGTGAGTACGCTTACAATCAGGACGCCGAGGCGATCCGGAAAAAGCTGCAGGAAATGATTCCTGAATATGAACCTTCTCCTTTTAATAAGAACTGACTATTATTAGCCGCAGATAAACGCAGACGACAGACGACAGATGACAGAGGACAGATATATGATGTCCGATGTCGGATGTCAGAGAACAGATGACAGAAGACGGAGCCTCTGATTTTGGATTTTGGACTGCGGATTTTGGAATGAAGGGACTGGATACAGAAGACAGATGTCGGAAGTCGGATATCTGATGTCCGATGTCAGAGACACTTGGACCCTCGAATCCTTGAACCCTTGAATCCTTATTGATAATACGGTGCAATATGGAGCGTCAGCCGTTTCGACGAAAGACTACAAAAATCGGAGGCAATTCATAAAACATGAACCGTGAAAAGATATATTTCGCTATTGGCCTGGGAGCGGGAATTTTATTGACGGGATTGTTCCTTTTATATTTCGCGCCACGATATGAAACCACACAGGTGGATAAGACGCTCATCAAACAGGACCGATGGTCTGGGGATTCATGGCAGTATGTGGGGAATAAATGGCAAAAAATCGTCGACGTACAGCGAGATTGGAAAAAGATTGATCAGGCATTATTAAATGCGCTTCATATTCAGTCACCTGGGATCGAGCGCAATGAAGCTCTTGCTATATTAAGGTTGAAGGCTCCTGATTTAGAGGTGTTGACTGATGATGAGCTATTGGAACGGATTAAGTATGTCTATTCCAAGGAGATCATGGTGACGCTTTATTTGAGGAGTTTCATGGAGGCTGAGAAGAGAAAGAACGGAGGAGAATGAAGGCAGATGACAGAGGACAGATATCGGATGTCGGATATCGGATGTCAGATGTCGGAGGACTGATGACAGAGGACAGATGCTGGCCTTCCCGCTTAGCCTGAGCATAGGCCACATGGTCAATAAATCAGCAGGCTATTGATGGTCAGCTGCACGCAGTGCTGAGCCTATTTGCTAAATCGGTAACTCCCGAATTGGCAAAAAATCTCCGTGAACTCTGAGAGCTCTGTGAGAGAAAAATATTAAATCTTTAGTGTACTCTGCTTGGCGCGCCAAAGCTCATAGAGCGACGGCGGGAGAGAGCTAAGAAGTTCGCAAATAAAAAAGCAGGGCGAGAGTGCCCTGCTTTTTGTATTGTAATTTGTCGTGACTGTTACGGAGCTGTGTGCGCATGCGTGGGTGTTGATGCATCATCGCCACCTGAAGTGGTTGCAGCTGCTCCGGCATAAATTGCCGTCACACCGACTGCGATGCCGGCTACTGCAGCTCCACTGACCCCGGCAGCGCCACCTGCAGCAGCACCTCCTGAAGCGGCGGCCGTCGATCCGGTAGCAGTTGTGGAACCGGTAGTCCCGGCAGCACCGCCGGCTGCAGCACCTTCTGCGGCAAGCAGATTAACCGGCCCCATGATAAACAAGGCACACGCAAAGGCCGTCAAAACCGCTAACATTTTGAAGATAGGACGTTTTCTTTGCATTTGGATCTTCCCCCCCTTCGATAGTTGATCCGACTGCCTTGCCCCCTACCAAGTTATATTAGTTACTTAGATCACAATGTCATCCGGCGCAAGTGTTTTTTTCGGTCTAACCAGAAAAAAATACAAGGAATTTTTATAAAATTATTTATCGAGTCTGTATCAGTAAAAGCACAAGATGTAGTCGTGATGAGGATCAGAGGACAGATGACGGAGGACAGATGACAGGGATCAGAGGACAGGGCAAATACATTTAACTGATACTGGATGGCTGTTTTAGAAGCCTTAAAAGGAATGAACGATGGCTGATAAAATATCAAGCTTTAGGGATTTAAAGGTTTACCAGGCTGCAATCTCACTTCAGAACGAGATTTTTAAGATTACAAAAGGTTTTCCAAAGGAGGAGCGATACTCATTAACCGATCAAATTCGGCGATCCTCCAGATCAATAGGGGCCAACCTGGCCGAGGCCTGGCACAAACGGCGCTATCAACCACATTTCGTCAGTAAACTGACAGACTCTGATGCTTGCCCAGTCAAATAGCTTGAGGTGTCTCTTGTACTATACATATGTTCTTCAGAGTGAGAAAGATGGCAATTTCTATTCGGGTTATACGAAGGATCTCAAGCTACGATTTGAGCAGCACCAGAAGGGGCAGGTTGAATCAACCAAAGATAGGGTCCCTTTTAATCTGATTTATTATGAGGCGTGCCTTAAGCAATCTGACGCGCTGAGAAGGGAGCGCTACTTTAGAACGTATAACGGGAAAAGGTTCCTACACAAGAGGCTCAAATCGTATTTGACCGGGTAAAGAGCAAGCAGAGACTCAGCATTGGTTAGATACCTCACTTGTATGTTTGTATATCGATAATGAAACGCACAGGGAACTTATGGATAGGTGTAAGGAAATAGGACGAATGCTAGGCAGTATGATTTCCAATCCAGCCCCATTCTGCCGTAAATATACGGAGTAAACTATCCTCCGTCATCTGTCCTCTGTCCTCTGTCTTCTGTCGTCCGACCTCTGACCTCCGACATCCGACCTCAGTCCTACTTACCGAGCCGCTCCAACTTCCCCTTAAACCGGAACGGCATCAGATCCTGCCCGAAATTGTAAAGGTTCGTCCTGTGCCACACGGTTTGGGCCACATCCCGTGTCCAGGGTTGAAAACTATATCTGTAGGTTGTCCGGGTTTCCCTTGGAGAGAACATGTTTGCGGGAATACGAACGAATACGCCCTTATCGTTGTAGTCTCTATTCTCATCCGTCAGGAAGTTGTCTGTGTCGGTAACACTGTACCAGGCGCCGATGACGGTGCCGTTTTCATAGGTTCGACTCGCTTCGAAACGAAAGCCCACATCGCCGCCCAGGAAATGGCCATACTGGGTTAGCAGGGTCACATCAAATGGCCTGATATACGTGTACAGATTCCCAAGGGCAGTATAATAGTCCTGGTCATCGAACAATTCGAAATTGGTACCGGGCACCCGTTTCTGCACCCAGTCACCGGAAGCACCAATGGCAACGCTGCCGTTTCCAAAAAACGTCAGGGCTTCGCCGGCAAACCCGGCGTACATCAGGTCGAAATAACCGGTACTGACGATGCCGAATGTCTGCTTGTTCAATCGGAACACCTGATTAAACTCCAGGCGATCCAACGTCGGCTCGTCACCCAGGTATAAAAAGACATCGCTCCTGACGGCATCCGGTGGGATTGGGTTGCTCGAACTGATGTTGGAGTAGAATGGGATCATGTACGACCCGAAGATCTGAGAGCCCTTTGCGAGAGTAGCGTTGGCGTAGGGCTTTATCCCCACCCTGAATTTAAAGACCCCGGACGGATCATTGAAAAAGGTTTGGAACTCCGGCTTTATGCCCCAATTCCAGTCTGGCTTTTTTGAGCGGTCTGCAGCAGCCATATCCCGGAGCGGCCCCAGGTTTTTAGCTCTTACGGTTTCCACCTTCACGAGCTCTTCGAAAATGTCCTGCCGCATCTTTCCCATGAGGTACTTATCCAAATGCCCGGGCCGGACAGAGACTTTCAAAATCGGTATCCGCCATCGGGTCATCACAGCGGCGAGCATGTCGATGTGTTTCGGAGCGTATGCCAGAAGGATGCGAAGCACCCGTCCGGCCGCCTTTTGGTTTTGGATGTACCTTTGATTTGCGAACTCGGCTGTGAGAGTTGTTCCATTGGTGTAAACCGACACATCACGGAATCCAGCCTTCTCGATTTCCCGCTGGATGTGTTGCATGCGAGGTTCAGCATCCATTTCCTTGAAAGGTGGTGGTGCGGTAGTTCGCCATTTTGGAGGATCCGGGGCTTTCGGGAGAATGGAATCCCCTAGCTTCACGCTGAGGTTTGCCATGACCCCAAACGTATCACCACGCTGCCACGAAACACCCAGATTAACACCCCGCAGAACCTCCCCCTTGATGCCCAGATTGATGGGTGATGATGCTCCCTCGGGTACTCCTCGCCCGCTAGGTGGATCATTTTCATACTCGATGGGGTTGTATTCCAGGACCAAATTCGCCCGTTTGTGAAACGCCCATTCGATCCCCCCGAAAATACCAACGTCTTCTATTCCGAGAAATTCCAGATTCCCGCTCAACCGTTTCGTTCCAAGGCCCAGGGTGAAATCGAATGGAAAAATCTGACGGCTGATCACGATATATTCGGCGGGAAACAGGCGCGTACCGATCAGATCCTGGACCCCCACGGCTATGGCCGGATGACCCCTTGTCTCCGCCAGAATCTGATATTTAAAATCAACGGCTTTATCTTTGTTCGCCCCGAAGGCTTCTCCGAGACCTGAAGGAATATTGGTGATTTCCGTATATCGGCCGGTAACTTCGAGGCCGGGATATACTCCCATGCCGATCACAATCCATTGGTACGGATCCGCATATGCATAACCGATTCGCAGCTCACCGTCTTCCAGAATTCTGGCGTTCGGGGTTTCGAAAAGACCGGTACCGCCCCAATTGGCGGCCTTGTTAAAGGGTGGGTCTGCAGCCATACAAGGCGTAAAAATAGGTAGGAAGAGAAAGACAGCAACGATTGACAACCAAGCTCGCCGAAAGGACTTCAGGACATATTTTCTACAGGCCAAGTAGGTTAGCAAGTGAGATTCCGTCGAACAAGCTTCGAACCTCTCTGAAAAACACATCTAAGGCCCCATGGCGGTGTTGCAGGTCGATAAAAAATGCTCACATACTACCGTGTATGCTCCGCGTTTTCATCTTCCCACGGCCTTGTCCTGAACCCTGATCCACATTTTTCAGATAGGTTTCTTAATAGATATCGTTTTAATATGTGCCTGTTTACCAATGCCAATATATGCTGTGTAGATTCGTTGCTTGTCAGGTCGTTGACACCTTTCTGAAGGTCTGTTAATTTGCGGCTATATATGGATTTTATAGTAGGGATGCGCCGCTGAACCTGTTATATGATATGTTTCGCACGATTGATCTGAAAGAATGGTACATCAGTCAAGCGATTAGCAGAGCCCTGTAAAAAAATCAATCACTCCTGAACGGGCAGTTCACATTAACTCTGTGACTTCAAAAAAGACCGCCAAAATGGGATGCCCTCGATTCCGGCAGAAGAGGCTGTTGTTATTCGGTACCCTGGTGTTCTCAGCTTTATTCTGGACATGTTCGATCAACCCGAAAAGTATGGCGCTGGGTAATTATGTGAACAGAGACATCCTGGGAATTGCCGAATTGGAGGCTGCGGCCTGGGAGCAATACAACGCCGTGGTGGGAGAAAACTATACATCCGATACCGCGGTATTCGAAGCTCTGGAAACCGATGTGATTCCCATCTATGAGCGGTTTTTTGATCTGCTCCAGCAGATCGAGCCGGAGGACCCCGAAATCTCTCAACTCCATGCCCTGTATATCAGGGGAGCGAACAATGTCTTGAACGGGTTCCGGATTAAGATGAGGGGTATAGAAGACCGGAACGAAGAGATGATTATAGCCGGTAATCAACAAATATCGGACGGTGCCGAACAAACCTACCAGTGGCGGGAACAGCTTTTTGGCATGTATGAGTCCCGAAAAATGAGGGCTATGACAAAGAAGGAAAAGACCACGCTGGATAAGATTTATCAGTTTTTCCTGACGTGGGATGTGGCGACGGTTGGGGAGCCGGTGACGCAGTGACTTGAGCTGAAAGCTGAAAGCTCAAAGGGCGGAGGGCAGAGGGCGGAGGACGGATGTCGGAGGACAGATGTCGGAGGTCGGATGTCGGAGCCTCTGATTTTGGAATTCGGATTTTGGATTTTGGAATATAAATGAGCTGAAAGTTGAAAGCTGAAAGCTCAAAGGGCGGAAGGCACCAGGCTTCGCTCCTCCGGAGCTTCCGACTTCGCCTTTTAGGCTTCGACGGGACAAGAAGACCCGGCAGGCAAAACACTAAACACCAAACACAAAACACAAGCCGAATACAAAACACAAAACACAAGCCGAAAGAACGAGTACTGTAATATGAAACGATTTCATAATCGACATTCCTTGATTACGCGGATTGTTTGCTTGGTGACTCTGTTTACGTTTGTTGCTCAGCCGGTGATGGCTCAGAGTGTTTACGAGCAATATACACAGTTTAACAATACGCAAAATCAAAGCAACACAAGCGAATCTCGTTCGATCTCTATCGGCCGTGGCGAACCGATCAAGCGTGATGAAATCGAACAGCGTTTCGATCGGATGACCACCTATGAGCGGACAGTGCTGTTCAATTCGATCAGTGATGAAGAAAAATTAAAGTTATTTTCCTCGCTGAGTGAAAGCGAACAGAAGCTTCTTCTGGACAAACTTTCAGATAATGAAAAACGGCGGCTGCTGTCGTTGATGGACGAAGAAACTCTAAAATCGCTGCTCGAAAAATTCCCCGAACTGGAAGATTTAATGGCCGATATGGAAGAAGAAGAGGCTCCTGAAGAGCGACCTGCCCGACCAACCAGAGCTGAAGGGCCCTCCAGGATCGAGCAGCTTTTTGCCGGAACGCTGGTGGAAGAAGTGGCCGAACCGTTGGTCCAGTTCGGGTATGAAGGATTCGAAAAGGACGTGATCTCGTTCACCCCACTGGAAAATGTGCCCGTGGGGGATGAATATGTTGTCGGGCCGGGCGATAACTTTACCATCTTTCTCTGGGGAAAAGTAGAACAGAAGTACGATGTTACCGTCAATCGGGATGGCGCCATCGAAGTGCCTCGGCTGGGAATGATCCAGGTCAGTGGCTTGACCTATGCCGAGCTGAAATCTCTTTTGAGCGGAAAATTCAAGGAATATTATCCGGATTTTCAGATCAGCCTGACCATGGGGCGGATCCGGTCCATCCAGGTGTTTGTCGTGGGGCAGGCCAGATTTCCCGGTAGCTATCAGCTCACCTCTCTTTCCACGATGGTGACGGCCGTATTTGCCGCCGGAGGACCATGGAAAAACGGAAGTCTCAGGGATATCCGGCTGATTCGAAACGGGCAGACGATCGAGAGCCTGGATCTGTATGAGTTCTTCCTGGCGGGGGACATGCGGAAGGACAAACGGCTGAAAACAGGGGATATTATCTTTTTCCCCGTCATCGGACCGGTGGTTGGAGTAGCCGGGAACGTCAAACGCCCAGCCATTTTCGAGATCCGGAAGGGGGAGACCCTGCAGGATGCCATCGATCTGGCCGGCGGGGTGCTGGCCATCGGCCACCTGCAGAACATTGTTGTGGAGCGCATCGAGGAACATCAGCGCCGAATTGTCAGAAGCTTCAATATTTCCGTTGAAAAGCAAATCACCAGAGATTTCGCCACAGTGCTCAAAGACGGCGACTTGATCAAAGTCTTTCCAGTGCATGAAGAAAAGGAAAGGGTGGTTTACCTGGAGGGGCACGTTAAATACCCCCGATCGTATGAATTTCGCCCCAATATGCGCGTCAGCGACCTGATTCCTTCCTATGAAGCGCTGCTGCCCGAACCCTATCTGCCGAAGGCTGAAATCGTCAGACTGGTTCCACCGGATTATCACCCGGAACTGATTCAGTTCAACCTGGGAAAAATGCTGGACGGGGACATCAATGAAGACCTGCTGCTCCAGGATCGCGACCGGATCATAATCCATGATCGATGGGAAAAAAAGGACATCCCCGAGGTTACCATTCGGGGTGAAATAAAAGATCCGGGTACGTACCGACTCTTTAAAAACATGACGGTCCGGGATCTTATTTTTCAGGCAGGAAATTTCACGGAAAGAGCGTTCATGGAGCATGGATCCATATCACGCATTGTTCTCGGCAAAAAGCGGACCGAGAATCTCGTCATCCCATTTTCGCCGGTACGAGCCATGCAGGGGGACCCGAAAGACGACTTGGCCTTGGAGCCTGATGACTCCGTGTACATTCGCAGGATTCCTCTCTATGAGCAGGCACTGGAGCGAAAGGTGACACTGGAGGGGGAATTTCGGTTTCCCGGAGAGTATTCCTATTCCGAAGGTGAACGCATCTTTGATGTCATCCAACGGGCCGGCGGCCTGACCGCGGACGCCTATCCGGCCGGGGCCATATTTTTGCGTGAGGAAGCCAGGGAACTGCAGCAGCAGCGCATCGATGAATACATCACCCGACTCGAGGAGGAGATTTTTACCCAGAGTTCCCTCAGGGCCAGTACCACGCTGGATCCGAAAGACGTAGCTATCGCCCAGCAGGAATTGGCTAATCAGAAGGAACTGTTAAACAAGCTCCGGGCGGCCAAACCCACGGGTCGGATGGTGATCGATCTGGAGGGGCTTATGTCGGTCCCCACATCCCAGCGAAATTTCAGACTCATGCCGGGGGATCGACTCGTTGTCAAAGCAAGGCCCGATTTCGTGAACGTCCTGGGTGAGGTATTCAACCCGAATGCTATCTTTGTGGAAAAAGGAAAAACCGTCCGTCACTACATCGACTTTGTCGGCGGGCCACGAAAGACCGCGGATAGGGGGCAAATGTACCTGGTCAAAGCCAACGGCAGGGTTTTCAGCAACGCCCAGTCCAGCTTCAGTGGTTTTGCCGGCTGGGATGGGGACGAGAAGCGGTTTACTACCGGCAGTTTTAACAAGATTCCGGTGGAGCCGGGAGATACGATCATCATCCCAAAACGACTGGATGAAGGCAAAACGCTTCGAACCATCGCAACGGTGACCCAGATTATTTTCCAGATTGCCTTTGCTGCGGGTGTGCTGATTGCGGCGATTAATTAACTGAGAGCTGAAAGTTGAAAGCTAAAAGCTGAAAGATAGAGGACAGAGGGCGGAGGACAGAGGACAGAGGGCAGAGGGCAGAGGACAGAGGGCAGAGGGCAGAGGACAGAGGGCAGAGGACAGAGGACGGATGATCTGATTTTGGATTTTGGAATCCGGATTGCGGAATACTGACAAACTGACCTACTCTCACAGAGCGCACAGAGTACGCAGAGAAAAAGATCTTGATCATCACCACAGAGACACTGAGGTCAGAGGGCAGATGACAGAAGTCAGAGGACTGAGGACAGATGACGTGTTCCGTAGTTGAACCGGCAAACGGGCAAACGGGCTAACGGGCTAACGGGCCAACCCGCTTTTTTAGATAAAAACAGGGCGATACAGACAATGACTGAACGACTACAAGATAAAAACCTGGTGCTTGGTGTCAGCGGAGGAATTGCCGCCTACAAAGCCGTTGAACTCCTCCGGCTCTACACCCAGGCTGGAGCCAGTGTACGGGTGATTATGACGAAAAATGCGCAGTGGTTTGTTGGCGCAACTACATTCGAGGCCCTTTCAGGGCAACCCGTCACTATCGACTTGTTCGAGGAAGGGGACGAAACAACCATTCGGCACATCGATTGGGCCACCGAAGCGGACGCGGCCATTATTGCACCGGCGACGGCCAACATCATCGGCAAGCTTGCCAACGGCATTGCCGACGATGCCTTGAGTACCTTTTTAACAGCGGTTACATCACCGAAAATCGTGTGCCCTGCCATGAATACGAATATGTTTGAAAGCCTGCCGGTCCAGAGGAATATTGAAACGCTCAGATCCGACGGCTGTATCGTTGTGGAACCGGACGCCGGTAGCCTTGCCTGCGGCACGGTCGGCCCAGGACGCTTGCCGGACCCAGAAGATATCCTTGACCGAACCATCGCTGCGCTGACACCAAAAGATTTCGAAGGAAAACGGGTTCTGGTTTCCGCCGGACCAACCCGGGAATACATTGATCCCGTCCGATTCATCAGTAATCCGTCTTCCGGAAAAATGGGATATGCCATTGCCCGGGCTGCCGAACACCGAGGGGCTACGGTCAGCCTCGTGTCCGGACCGGTGAGCCTACGACCGCCTTTAAACGTGGATGTGATACCTGCTGAATCGGCTGAAAAGATGGCTGAAAAAACACTCGATCTTGCCCAACAGTCGGATATCATTATCAAGACAGCCGCCGTAGGGGATTTTAAGCCCAAATCAGAAACGGCTCAGAAAATCAAGAAAACCGGAAAAGGCATGACCCTCGAGCTCGAACCCAACATCGACATCCTGAAAGAGCTGGGACAACGAAAAGACGGCCAGATTCTGGTTGGTTTTGCCGCGGAAACAGAAGATCTCGAGGCCAACGCAGGGAAGAAACTCAAGGGGAAAAACCTGGATATGATTGCCGGAAACCTGATCGGCTCAGCGGATTCTGGTTTTGAAGCAGATACGAACAAGGTGACGCTGTTCTACAAGGACGGCGGATCCGAATCCCTTCCCCTCATGGAGAAAGACGACGTCGCCCACCTTCTCCTCGATCGAATTGTCCGCCTGATTAAGTAGAAACCGTCTGGCAATCCACATACATTTGCGCTTTGTAGGTAACAACCGGTCTGCGTGAGTCAAAGGCGTGCGTTAGCCCGTTAGCCGGTTTGCCTGTTCGCCCGTGGAGAAGGTCATTTGCCGCCAAGGGGCGGCGTCATTTTGTCATTTGTTCCGCTCCGCGGAACGTCACTTATAGCTAACTTCGAGCTTTCAGCTTCAGGCTTTTAGCTTTTTTCTCTTTCAGCTTTCAACTTTTCTCTTTCAGCTCTAAGTTCTTTCAGCTTTCAGCAGCTCATTTCGTATCGAAAACCCGCACTTCAAATTCCAAAACACTTTTGGCTCTCACAGAACCAACGACCTCTTAATATATAAATAGCTTGACAAAATGCATGAAAAAGGAATACTTTTTCATGAAAAAAGGGGGTTAAAATGGCAAATTTACAAATAAAGGGTGTCGATGACACCTTATATGATCAGCTTAAACGGCTAGCTGCGTCTGAAAATCGATCGGTCAGCCAGCAGGTCCTATATTTGATTCGATCTGCGCTTGCTCATCCGGGAGCACTATCGGATTCTAAAAGTCCGGCGCTAATACTGTTGGAGTTGAGTGGCGCCTGGGAGGATGAACGAGACGCAGCAAGCATTGTTGAAGATCTTAGAAAGTCGAGAAAAATATCACGAAAACCGATTCCAAAGCTATGAGCCGGACACAGAATGTACCTACTTGACTCAGACACATTGATTTACAGCCTGAAAGGCGATGCGGCTGTCCAGAAACAATTAGTGCTTCATATGAATGATGCTTTGAAAGTTAGCGTCATATCCTTGATGGAATTGTATTATGGTGCGTTTAAATCAGAGAGGGTCGCGGGAAACCTTGCGAAAGTTCGTAAAATAGAACAGCACTTGGAATCTGTTCCTGTGGGTATAGAGGTCGCTGAAATATTTGGAATGCTAAAATCCGATATGGAATCAAAGGGGACTCGATTGGACGATTTTGACTTGATTATCGCTTCAAGTGCGCTGGCTCATAACCTGATTCTGGTCACCAACAACATACGCCACTTCGAGCGTATCGAAGGCCTTAAGATAGAAAACTGGACTAACGTTTGATCTCTCTATCGGCTTGTCGATATAGTCGGATTTCCGGTTTAGCCCGTCTGCCCGTTGGCCCGTCAGCCCGTGGACCCGTTTGCCGGTTAGCCAGTTTGCCGGTTGTACTCGGATAGAAGATCCAAGACTCAGGATTCAGGATATGAAAGACAATCAATCAGTTTCCACCCCTTGAGACGTGCATCCTGTATCCTGGATCTTGAATCCTGAAACCCGAAACCTGTCCTCCGTCCTCTGTCTTCTGTCATCTGTCATCTGTCTTCCGACCTCTGACCTCCGACTTCTGACATCTTTTTCTTATTTTAAAAGTCCCTCCTCGATGGGGCCGCCAACCGCGCCGCCGACCGTGGGGGCCACCCATATCTCAACATAAGTACCGAAACGCCGATCCGTTATATTAATGACGCACCAACGATTCTCTTTCTGAAACAGCATCATGGATCGTGGAGATTTAAAGGCGCTGATCAGGGTCCAGTTGTCCTTGGCCATGTTGTTTTCAAAAAAGGCGATCAGGGAGTTGACCTCTACGTTTCCTTTCATGGCAAGGACGCCGGCCGACATCCCGGGGGTCCTAAAAACAAAGGAATCCGCTTTGACCTCCTTCAGCTCTCTTGGGATCAGGATATCGCTGAAATAAATGTAGAGAGGCTTCTCTTCCTCAACCGTCGGTGCTGGCTTTGTGGATGGCGGAGGTGAGGATGGGCTTTCGTCTTTTTTCGTTTGTGCCCCGGAGCATCCTGCAAATATGAATGTCAAGATGACCGTTACAGAGATAATCCATTTTATGACCGACCGCTCTTTTGTTTGGATCATGCCACCCTCCCATGGGACCGGGTCAATATTTAGTGTATCTGGAGACTCTATACCACATTCGGTTGTATAGCTCTATAGCTGTCATTGGCCTTGGTGTCAATAATCACGACTCGAATGTGATCTTTAGCACTTTTTAATCATACATACTGGAGAATGGGAGCTGAAAGGAATATGAGCTGAAAGTTGAAAGCTGAAAGCTTAAAGACTTTAGGGCTGAAAGCTTAAAGATTGATATCACACTGTGATCGACCGGATGGCCGGTTAGCTGGTTCGCCCGTGGGCCCGTCAGCCCGTCAGCCCGTTGGCCTGTTTTCTGACATCCGGCATCTGACATCTGATATCTGTCTTCTGTCATCTGTCCTCTTTCAGCTTCCAGCTTTTAGCTTATAACTTTCAGCTCTCAATTCTTTCAGCTTTCAACTTTCAGCTTTCAGCTATAAGCTCATTCACCTCTGTTGCTAAAACGGCTTAAAATTACTATTATCACTGTGTAATGTACGTGTTACAGGTTAATCATGACTGACGAAAAAGACCCCATTCTCGATACGCTTGACCAGGTGAAGGCCTCCCTGGAGTTCTTGGCTGAATCCGGTGTGGCCGGATTCGACTGCTCGCAGCAGGCCCTGGACCGGATTGAACGATGGTCGGAATGGTCGGAATCGACTCAATTATCCGAATCCCTTGAGGATATTCAGATTGACCTGGGGGACTGTCAACGATGCGGCCTGTCCAAGACCCGGACCCACATCGTTTTCGGTGAGGGGAATCCAAATGCCCGGCTGGTGTTTGTGGGGGAGGGGCCCGGATATGACGAGGACATGCAAGGGAGACCCTTTGTAGGGGCCGCCGGACAGCTTTTAACCAAAATTATCCAGGCCATGGGCCTCGAGCGGGAGGACGTTTATATCTGCAACATCATTAAATGCCGACCTCCGAAAAACAGGAACCCCTTACCGGAGGAAATTGAAACCTGCTTCCCCTTTCTGGAGCGCCAGATAGCCGCTATCCAGCCGGAGGTGATCTGTGCGTTGGGCAAATTCGCAGCTCAGACCCTTCTCAATACTCAGGCACCCATCTCCAGGTTGAGGGGCCGATTTCACGACTATAAGGGAGTTCCAGTGATGCCGACGTTTCACCCGGCGTACCTGCTCAGAAACCCTGAGGGCAAACGGGCTACTTGGGAGGATATCAAGCAGGTGATGGAACGGCTTGGGCTCAAAAGATGAGCCCCTGATTTTGGATTTTGGAATGCGGATTTTGGATTGATTGGGGCTGAAAGCTGAAAGATAGAAGCTGAAAGCAGAAAGACAATTTGATCTCACAGAGCTCTCAGAGGACAGCCGCCGTTGCTCTATGAGCTATGGCGCCCCAGGCGCAAGACAGAGGTCGGAAGGCAGAGGACACCAGGCTTCGCTCCTACGGAGCTACGACCCGGCAGGGAGAGGGCGGAGGACAGATGATAGAGGACAGAGGACAGAGGACAGAAGGCAGATGACAGAAGTCAGATGACAGATGACAGACTGACGGGCTGACCGGCAAACGGGCAGACGGGCAAACCTCAAAAATAAGTCTATGCTTGGCGCGAAAAAGCTCAAAGAGCAGCGGCGGGTGAGAGAATTAATCAAGAAATGGGCGCAACACAACGGAATATTATGATGCAAACGACTAAAATAATAACGATTTTACTTGCCGCGATTATTCTGTGGGGCGGTGCAGCATACGCCCAATCCGATACAGTCTATGTCATCCCTGTGGCCGATGCCATCAGTCCGGGGGTGGCGGATTATATAGAAAAAGGGATTGAAAAGGCCTCTGAGGTTGGCGCGGCATGTATCATCATCGAGCTGGACACCCCTGGTGGGCTCGCCGATTCCATGCGGAATATCGTCATGGCCATTTATAAGAGCGATATTCCGGTGGTGGTGTTTGTTTCACCCAGTGGCGCCCGTGCGGCGTCTGCCGGCGTGATGATTACCATGGCCGCGGACATAGCCGCCATGGCTCCCGGAACCAACATCGGGGCGGCCCATCCGGTTGGTGCCGGCGGTCAGGAAATCAACGAGACCATGGAGGACAAGGTGACCAACGATATGGTCGCTTACGTCAAAGGGATTGCCAAAAAACGGGGCCGGAACGAGGAATGGGCGGAAAAGGCCGTGCGGGAAAGCGTTTCTGTGACTGCATCGGAAGCCTTGGAAAACAACATTATCGACCTGATCGCCGAGGATATGGATGACCTGATCAAGCAGATCAACGGCCGTGAAGTCCCAGGCAGAGGGACTCTGGATCTTGACGACCCCAAGCAGGTGGTGATGAAGGAAACTCTGCGAGACAAGGTGCTGAAAACCATCAGCAATCCCAATATCGCCTATATTCTCCTGCTCATTGGCCTTGCCGGGCTTTATTTCGAACTTTCCCATCCAGGAGCCATTTTCCCTGGTGTTATCGGGGGCATTGCCATCATTCTGGCGTTTTTCGCGTTACAGACGCTGCCGGTCAATTATGCAGGGTTCCTGTTGATCATCCTTTCCGTCGTGTTCTTTATAATGGAAATGAAAATAACAAGCTACGGGCTACTCAGCGTTGCCGGGGTGGTATCTCTTCTATTGGGATCCATAATGCTGTTTGAAGGCGACAGCCCGGAAATGCGGGTGGCCTGGAAGGTTATCATTCCCACAGTGACCCTGATATCTGCCTTTTTCATCTTTGTTGCCGGCATGGTGTTTCGGGCCCATGGACTTCAACCCAGGACAGGCGTGTCCGGTTTAATCGGGCAGGTCGGCGTGGTCAGAAATACCATCGACCCGGAAGGAAAAGTGTTTGTCCGCGGCGAGCTCTGGAATGCGGAAGCCGGCTCAGCGATTCCCGAGGGTGCTAAAGTACGGGTGGTGAATGTCGCCAATTTACTGCTGGAAGTGGAGGCTGTGGAAGAGACCACTGAACCAAATACGGCATAAAACCTCACACAGGAGAAAAAAATGCTGTACCCAATAATTGCGATCGTTGTCCTTGTCATCCTATTCTTATCTGCAGCGCTGCGGGTGCTCAACGAGTATGAGCGGGGCGTGATATTTCGTCTCGGGCGGGTCATCAGTGCAAAGGGGCCTGGTCTGATCATTCTGATTCCGATTATCGATAAAATGATCCGGGTCAGCATGCGGATTGTTGCCATGGACGTGGACCCGCAGGACGTGATTACCCGGGACAACGTATCGGTCAAGGTAAATGCGGTTATCTATTTCCGGGTGCTGGACCCCACCAGCGCCATTGTTGAGGTGGAAAACTACACCTATGCCATGTCCCAGCTGGCCCAAACCACCCTGCGGAGTGTCTGCGGTGGCGCGGAATTGGACGAACTGCTCGCCGAGAGGGAAAAGATCAACAACCAGCTCCAGGAAATCCTCGACGCACAGACGGACCCCTGGGGGATCAAGGTCTCTGCCGTTGAGCTCAAACACATTGACCTGCCGGATGACATGCAGCGGGCCATGGCCCGCCAGGCGGAGGCCGAGCGAGAGCGGCGGGCTAAGGTCATCAACGCCGAAGGCGAGTACCAGGCTGCCAATCGACTGGCCGACGCTGCCCGGATTATCCAGAAGCACCCTACGGCGCTACAGCTGCGATACTTGCAGACCATGCGGGAAATGGCTGCCGAAAACAACTCGACGACCATTTTCCCGTTTCCCATGGATCTTTTCGGGCCAATGATCCGACATTTTGAACGAGCCGAAGCAGAGTCTGAAAAGGAATAACCCGAACATTGCATGAAAGCTTTTCAGCAAGCGTATAGAAAGAAATAATATCAGTGCCTTACCCTAAATACGCATCCAACGGGAGGTTACGCAGTAGGTCACGTCGAAAAACGGATGCACGGCCTGAAAAGATTTCACCCTGCGGGCCAAAAGGAGACGCCCATGGCCTGCGTTATTCAAGGCTCGCGGTAGGTTGACTACAGCTTCACCTTGTAGTGAGCAACGCATCGCGAAGCGAGGCGTCTTGGAGGCTTTCCGCGTAGCGGTAAGATGACAAGGGGACGTCAGTGCCTGCGAAGCCCCGTCAGGAAATGCCTTGCCCATGAACGTCTCCTTTTGGTGCAATGTCCGGATTCAAACGAATTTCATTGACATTCGTTAACATCCTATTTTAGATAAAAATTTTCTAGAGCGACTTGCCCGGAAACGGGCTCTGACAGCGGGGGCGGTACGCCTCCGCTTGTGCTTTTTCGAGAGCAAATGAAAGGAAAGGAACGGATATGGGCGGAAAGAAAAAAGAAGCCAAGGAAAAACCCCTCGAGAAAATGACCGCGAAGGAACTTCGAGAGGTAGCCATGGATATCCCTGAAATCGTGGGAGTCCATGGTATGAACAAGCCCGAACTGATCAGTGCCATCAAGGAAGCTCGGGGAATTGTCGAGGAAACAGGCAAAAAATCGGCCGGCAAGTCTTCAGTCCGGGAAATCAAGAAACAGATCAACGAGCTCAAGGCCAAACGCGAGGCTGCCCTGGCATCTGAAGATCGCAAGATGGCGGATATTTACCGGCGGAAGATTAGTCGGTTGAAGAAGAAGACGCGTCGCGCCGCATAACATACGTCCCGGTTGATGCTTGTCCGCCAACGGCCGGCTGAAAGTTGAAAGCTGAAAGCTTAAAGCTAAAAACTTGGTAAGATCGGCGAACCCTTCGACTCGCTTTGCTCGCTCAGGACAAGCGGGCCAACCGGCAAACCGGCCAACGGGCCCACGGGCAGACGGGCGAACGGGCAAACGGGCAGACCGGCTAAACAGGACAACCAAGCTTCGCTCCACCGGGCTTATGCCCTGGAATGCTTACCAAAGAATCACAGACATCTCGTTGGTAGCGAGTTTAATGTAGTGACATGCGAAGCGTTACCCTCCCAGCGTTGCTTGAGCGGTACATTGAGTCTCTATCCGGTGAGAAGGGGTATTCTGCACACACCTGCCGGGCCTACCAAAAGGATCTGGAGGAATTTTTCAGGTACGCAGCTACATCTTTGATGCCGGATGCGTCAGAGGATTCAGATGACTATCTGGACGCGATCAACATCGAGACCATCGATAATCTGGTGATCCGCGGCTACCTCGGCTTCCTGCACCAAAAAAGCAAGAAGACGACAGTCGCTCGGAAGCTCTCGGCAGTCCGGTCATTTTTCAAACACCTGGTCAAGCATGGGGCGCTGACGAATAATCCATCGGATGCGATTCTGACGCCCAAGCAGGACAAGTCGATCCCGACCTATCTGACGGTGGATGAGATGTTTCGGTTGCTCGATTCCATCACAACCGACACGCTATTGGGGATCCGGAACCGGGCTATTTTCGAAACCATGTATTCGAGCGGCATCCGGATCTCAGAGCTTTCGGGTCTCAACAGCGAGAATGTGGACCTTTCCGGACGTGTCATTCGGGTGCTGGGAAAAGGGAACAAAGAGCGCATTGTTCCGATCGGCAGGACATGTGCGGAAATGATTCAAAGATACCGGGAGCGCCTCTTTACCGAAAAAGCGATACCTGTGGGTACCGAAGGCCCGCTGTTTCTGAATAAAGATAAAGGACGTCTCAGTGCCCGGTCCATCGCCCGGATATTGGAAGGGATTTGCCGACAGATCGGATTGCCCATGTCTGTGTCACCTCACGCACTGCGACATTCATTTGCAACGCATATGCTCGATGCAGGGGCTGACCTGAGAGTGGTGCAGGAACTACTGGGGCACAAAAACCTGTCCACGACCCAGAGGTACACTCATATCAGTATCGACAGGCTCATGGAAACATACGATAAGGCCCATCCACGCAAATAGAACCCGCCTGGAGGGCTCGGCTAAAGAGCCCTTACGAAATGGATCCAGCAACAAGGAAATACTCATGGAAATGCATGGGACAACTATTCTGGCGCTACAGCACAAGGGCATGATTGCCGTCGCCGGGGACGGCCAGGTCACCTTGAACGATTCCGTGGTCAAGCATCATGCGAAAAAGGTTCGGCGAATCTATAATGATAAAATCATCGTCGGATTCGCCGGAGCCACTGCAGACGCCCTTAATTTATCCGAGCGCCTTGAAAAAAAGCTGGAACGGTACAATGGGAATCTAACCCGAAGCGCGGTCGAACTGGCTCGCGATTGGCGAACGGATAAGTATTTACGCCGGTTGGAAGCGCTGATGGTAGCTGTGGACGAGACCCGGATGTTCCTGATATCGGGCAATGGCGACGTTATCGAGCCGGATGAGGGAATCATTGGCATCGGGTCCGGCGGCACGGCTGCTCTGGCTGCTGCCGGGGCTATGGTGAAGAACACGGATATGGGAGCTGAAGACATTGTTCGAGAGGCAATGCGGATCGCTTCCTCTATCTGCATATACACAAATGACAGCGTTACGGTTGAGGTGATAAATATGGGTTCTACTGGATAGCCGCGAAAGGGGTACGAGGATTCAGATGTCGGAAGTCCGATGTCCGAGGTCGGATGGCAGAAGACAGAGATCAGATGACAGATGTCGGATGTCAGAAAACGGGTTAACGGGCCAATCCTTCGACTCGTTTCACTCGCTCAGGACAAGCGGGCAAACCGGCAAACCGGCAAACCGGATAACTGGCCCACGGGCCAACGGGCAGACGGGCTAACGGGCCAACGGGCAGACGGGCTAACGGGCAGACGGGCTAACGGGCCCACGGGCAGACTGCCTAACGGGCCAACGGGCCAACGGGCCAACGGGCAGACGGGCTAACGGGCCCACGGGCAGACTGCCTAACGGGCCAACGGGCTAACTGGCAAACCTGCCAACCGGCCAAACGCAAGAGATAATTTTAGGAAAGACATGAGCGATTTAAAACCTGTAGAAATTGTTGAAGCTCTGGATCGTTATATCATCGGTCAGGATCGGGCCAAGCGATCGGTCGCCATCGCACTGCGAAACCGGTGGCGGCGGCGACAGGTACCGGAAGACCTGCGCGACGAGATCGCCCCGAAAAACATTATTTTGATTGGTCCTACCGGTGTGGGAAAAACGGAAATCGCCAGAAGGCTTTCCATGCTGACCGATTCTCCGTTCATGAAAGTCGAGGCCTCCAAATTTACAGAAGTCGGCTATGTGGGTCGGGACGTGGAATCGATGGTTCGGGATCTTGTGGAACTAACGGTTAACATGATGAAAGTCCGGGAGCAGGGCGTCGTGCGGGAAAAGGCAGGAACAGCCGCCGAAGAACGGATGCTCGATTTGCTGCTTCCCAAAAGTGGCCAAGCCGGTTTTCAAGCCCCCTTTGGAGGCACAGGACCGGCGCCGGAGACTGAAACACCGGCACCCCCTTCAGCCGCCACACGGGAAAAACTGCGCAGCATGCTCCAGCAGGGTAAGTTGAACGATCGCTTCGTGGATTTGGATGTGGCCGACCGGAGCATACCGATGGTGGAGGTATTCTCCAACGTCGGTATGGAAGAAATGGGTATCAACTTCAAGGATATGTTTAGTGGTCTGATGCCGAAGAACACCAAACGACGGAAGGTCAAGGTCCCCGAGGCCCTGGAACTTCTGACAAATGAAGAAGCCCAGAATTTGATCGACATGGACAAGGTGGTGCGCCTGGCGGTTGACAAGGTCGAACAGTCCGGGATTATTTTTCTGGACGAAATCGACAAGATCGCCGGCAGCAATGGCGGACATGGTCCGGATGTTTCCAGGGAAGGCGTACAACGGGATCTGCTGCCCCTTGTCGAAGGATCCACGGTGAATACCAAGTATGGCCCCGTGAAAACAGACCACATCCTGTTCATTGCTTCGGGTGCATTCCATACGATCAAGCCGTCAGACCTGATACCGGAGCTCCAGGGCCGTTTTCCGATTCGAGTGGAACTCGACTCCCTTGGACGGCACGAATTCGAACGCATTCTGGTCGAACCACGAAACGCGCTGGTACTTCAGTATATTGCGTTGATGCGAACCGAAGGAGTCGATGCGGTTTTCGAGGAGGATGCGATTGCACGCATCGCCGCCATAGCAGAAGAGGTCAACGCATCGACCGAGAATATAGGAGCCCGGCGGCTTCACACGCTCATGGAATGTCTGCTCGAGGATATTCTGTTTGATGCACCGGATATGTCCAATCAGCGCGTTGTCATTGATGCTGCCTACGTGGATGACAAACTGCAGCACATCAAAGAGGATGAGGATCTGAGTCGGTATATTTTATAACAACTGGTATTTGGTATTCGGTATTTGGTATTTGGAAAGTTCAAAGCTGAAAGAATATTGGCTGAAAGCTGAAAGCTGAAAGAGAAAAAAGCTAAAAGACTAAAGCTGAAAGTTCGAAGTTAGCTATAAATGACGTTCCGCGGAGCGGAACAAATGACAAAATGACGCCGCCCCTTGGCGGCAAATGACCTTTACCACGGGCAAAACCGGCAAACCGGATAACGGGCCCACGGGCCCACGGGCAGACGGGCTAACGGGCCAACGGGCAAACCGGCTAACCAGTAAGCACAAAACGATATACAAGCCGCCCCTGACACCAGGGTGGGGAAAGAAAACGATGGAGAAGGAAAATCTTGTAGGAATGAACCCGAGTGTAGCCGATATACTGATCGAGGCCCTGCCGTATATCCGGATGTTTTCGGGTATGACCATTGTGATCAAGTATGGCGGTCATGCCATGGTGGATGAGCAGCTAAAGGAAGATTTCGCAAGAGATGTAACCCTTCTCAAGTTTATCGGGTTCAATCCCGTAGTAGTTCATGGCGGGGGGCCCCAAATAAACACTGTTCTCGATCGGATGGGCATCCGGCCCAAGTTCGTTCGGGGCATGCGCATGACCGACGAACCGACCATGGACGTAGTGGAGATGGTGCTGGGCGGCAAGGTCAACAAATCGATTGTCGCTCAGATTAACCAGCAGGGAGGCAAAGCAGTCGGTCTCAGTGGCAAGGACGGAGAACTGATACAGGCGGAAAAGCTCCAGATCGTTTATCAGGAGGACGAAAACAAACCGCCTGAAATAATTGACCCGGGCCTTGTTGGCGAAGTGACCCGCATCCAGCCCAGCATTATCGAAACGCTAACCGCAGAAGGATTTATTCCGATTATCGCTCCGGTCGGTGTGGGTAAGGCAGGAGAGACCTATAATATGAATGCCGATCTTGTGGCCAGTCACATGGCGGTAGCGTTGGGCGCCGGGCGTTTAATTTATGTAACGGATGTGGACGGGGTTCTGGATGCGTCCGGTAAGCTGATATCCTCCATCGATGCCGAGACGATCGGGAAGATGGTGGCAGACGGTACGATCACCGGCGGGATGATTCCAAAGATCGAGTACGCCTTGGATGCCATCAAGGGGGGTGTCGAGAAGGTGCCGATTGTCAATGGCAAGCAGCGCCATGCCATACTTCTGGAGTTGTTTACAGACAAGGGCATCGGCACGGAAGTGGTTGCATAATATCTTCTCCAAATTCTTTGGAGAAGAGGATCCAAGGATTCAAGGGGTCAAGGATTCGAGTGAAATGTTGATTCCTTTTATTTCATTCAAATTCGTACACGTAATCTAACAAACAAGGTACTGAGGGGAAAGAATGAATTCCGGATATATGGAAAGAGCGGAGAAGGTACTGGCAACGACCTATAAACGGCAACCTCTGGTTTTGACCCGAGGGCAGGGGTGTCGGGTATGGGACAGCCAGGACCGCCGCTATCTGGACTTCGTAGCCGGCATCGCCGTCTGTAATCTCGGCCATGGCCATCCGAAGATTGCCCAAGCCCTCGCGAAACAGGCGGAGAAATTATGCCATGTCTCCAACCTCTTTTACACTGTGCCGCAAATGGAGCTGGCCGAGCGGCTGACCCAGCTCAGTTTCGCGGATCGTGTATTTTTCTGCAACAGCGGCGCGGAAGCCAATGAGGCGGCCATCAAACTGGCGCGGAAATATTTCAGCACCAAGAAGCAGGGCGGCCGTTATCGAATCATTGCGATGGAACGGTCTTTTCACGGAAGGACCATGGCGACCCTGTCGGCGACCGGACAGGATAAAATCCAGAAAGGATTTCAACCGCTCCTGGAAGGATTTGACTTCGTACCCTTTGGAGATGCCGAAGCTCTTCGAAACCAGATAGGGCCGGAGACATGCGCCGTGCTGCTCGAGCCGGTACAGGGAGAGGGCGGTGTTCGTTGTCCACCGGAAGGCTATCTCGTAGAGGTGCGTCAGATATGTGACAATGCCGGTGTTCTATTGATCTACGATGAAATCCAGACCGGCATGGGCCGTACCGGAAAGCTTTTTGCATATGAACACTCAGGGGTGGTTCCTGACATTATGACGCTGGCCAAAGCCCTGGGCAATGGTCTTCCCATTGGAGCCATGCTCGCCAAAGAATCGGTGGCAGAAGCGTTTGGACCCGGCTCCCATGCGACGACTTTCGGAGGCACGCCGGTCATCACTGCGGCCGCCCTGGAAGTCATGCACATTCTTGTCGATGAGGGAGTTGTCGCCCACGGCGCAGAGGTTGGAAATTACTTCCGGGACAGGCTGGAGGAATTGGCACAGCGCCATTCGATAATAGAAGAGGTCAGAGGCATCGGCCTTCTTCTGGGGATTAAGCTTTCGGTTCCTGGTGATCCGGCAGTGGTAGCCTGCCTTGAAAGAGGATTTCTGATCAACTGCATTCAAGACCGAATCCTTCGGTTTGTGCCGCCACTGGTGGTTGAATCATCCGAGATCGACGAACTGATTGCCTGTCTGGACGAGGTATTGCCGTTGCTAAGAGATGCCTGACAGTTTGTTGACATGTTGGGCAAACCATTAGCAGGGTGGAAGATATATATTTTGATCCCCCTCACCTTGACCCGGACATTGCGCCAAACGGAGACTTTCATGACCAAGGCACTTCAAGGTGGAGCTGTAGTCCATCTACCGCGAACTTTGAATAACACAGGGCATGGAAGTCTCCGTTTGGCCCGAAGGGTGAAATTTGTTCAGGTTGTTGATCAGATTTTTACCGTGACAAATTGTATTGTAACTCTATACACCGGTAATCACGTTAAGGATCTGGTATCGTATTGTTTTAGAGAGTTGCTGAACAGATTTAATGCAATGTTCGGGGTAACCCTCTCCCACAAAGGGGAGAGGGAACCTGAAGCTACCCGGTAACAGGGCGATCGGGGTGAAAAGACAGCCAAACGCAACGTGGGTACACCCATCATAATGACGGCGGACAGCTTTTTTAATTGAGGAGCGACATCGTCGCGTTTCATAAAATCGTATCACGATTTTATTCCCTAATAGAAAGGAGGGGATGATGAAAAAAGATATTCTCACCCTTCTGGACCTGGAACAAAAAGATGTGGACCTGCTGATTCAGCGAGCCCTCGAGCTCAAGAAAGACAAGAACTCAGGAGCATCTGAACAACCGCTGGGTGGCAAAACCCTGGGCTTGATCTTCGACAAGCCTTCCACACGAACAAGGATCTCCTTTGAAGCGGCGATGGTTCAGCTTGGTGGAACACCAATTTTCATCAGTGCAAAAGATTCTCAAATGGTCCGGAATGAGCCGGTGCGGGACACCGCGCGGGTGCTTTCCCGGTACCTGGATGGCCTGGCCATCAGGACGTTTTCAGATGACCTCATCCGGGAATTTGCCGAATTCTCGACGATTCCCGTCATCAATGCCCTGACCGACCTGTATCATCCCATTCAGGTGCTCAGTGATCTGATGACGGTGGTGGAGGTAAAGGGGCGTTATCGGGACCTCCGGATCGTTTGGGTCGGCGACGGTAATAATGTGGCCCATTCATGGATTAACGCGGCTGCCGTGCTGGACCTTGACCTGGTTCTTGCGTGCCCGGAAGGCTATCAGCCGGATGCGGCTATCCTGGATCGAGCGGATCAGCGAGGTGGTGCAAAGATCAGAATTGTTAAAGATCCGTCAGTAGCCGTTCAGCAGGCCGATGTTATTTACACCGATGTGTGGGCCAGCATGGGTCAGGAGGAGCAGCAGACTGAGCGGGTTGAAGTATTCTCAGCCTATCAGCTGAATCGGGAACTGATCTCCGCGGCGGCAGATGATGTCATTGTGATGCACTGCTTGCCGGCACATCGTGGAGAAGAGATCAGCGAAGCAGTTCTCGAAGGAGACCGGTCTGTGGTGTGGGACCAGTCGGAGAACAAGCTTCATATGCACAAGGCCGTCCTGGAGTGGCTGATTGGGGGGTAGGATACTTGATGCTGGATGATCGTTAGGAGCTGAAAGCTGAAAGATAGAAGCTGAAAGCTTAAAGAAGACAGATGTCGGAGGTCGGATGTCTGATGTCGGATGTCAGAGGGCAGAGGACAGATGACAGAGGGCAGAGGACAGATGTCAGATGTCGGATGTCGGATGTCGGGTTTCAGGTTTGAGGGATTGGAGCGGGAAGATCGCTGAGTGACGGCGTGAGAGCTCTCTGAGAGAGAATGCATTTAAAACTTTCAGCTTTCAGCTTTGAACTTTCAGCTCATATTCCTTTCAGCTTTCAGCTTTGAACTTTCAGCTCAACAAAAATTTTGAACAAGGAGAAATACAGAGTGGGAAATAAAGTGAAAAAAGTCGTGCTGGCCTATTCCGGAGGACTGGATACATCGGTCATTCTTCGATGGTTGATCGAAACCTATGACTGTGAGGTGGTTACCTTTTCAGCCGACATCGGACAGGAGGAAGATCTGGAGCAGGTCCGGACAAATGCGGTGAACACCGGGGCAAGCAAAGTATACATTGACGATCTTAAGGAAGCGTTTGTCAAAGACTACGTGTTTCCGGCCTTTCGGGCCAATGCGATCTATGAGGGACAATACCTGCTGGGAACCTCAATAGCTCGTCCCCTTATTGCCAAACGACAAATGGAAATTGCTGCCGCCGAAGGAGCGGATGCCGTCAGCCATGGCGCTACCGGAAAAGGAAACGACCAGGTGCGGTTCGAACTCGGATACCTGGCAATCAATCCGCACATCCGTATCATTGCCCCTTGGCGAGAGTGGGATCTCAACTCCAGAACTCAGCTCATGGCATTTGCGGAAAAACATGGAATTCCCGTTCCCACGACTCACAGCAAGCCATACAGCACGGACTGGAATCTTCTTCATATCAGTTATGAAGGTGGCATCCTGGAAGATCCGTGGGAATCGGCGCCGGAAGATATTTACACCTTGACCGTAGCCCCACAGCAGGCCCCGGATCAACCGGAGACACTAGAAATCGAGTTCCGGTCCGGAGATCCGGTGGCCGTGAATGGGACGGATCTCACCCCTGCAGCGCTCCTCAAGGAGTTGAATGTGATCGGTGGCCGAAACGGTGTCGGAAGGGTCGATATTGTTGAGAACCGTTTTGTGGGCATGAAATCCAGGGGCGTTTACGAGACACCCGGCGGGACGATTTTACGGGCCGCGCATATGGCCATGGAGTCCATCACCCTGGATCGGGAAGTCATGCACCTGCGCGACGGCCTGATCCCTAAATATGCAGAGCTGGTATACAATGGATTCTGGTTTTCTCCGGAGCGGCGGCTTTTGCAGACATTAATCGACGAAACTCAAAAAAAGGTATCCGGACTGGTACGGCTGGAGCTTTACAAAGGAAATTGCCGCATCCTTGGGCGTCGCTCGGACCACTCTCTGTACCGGGAGGATTTCGCCACGTTTGAGGATGATACCGTATACAGCCAAAAAGATGCCGAAGGGTTCATCCGTCTGAATGCGCTGCGACTCAGGATCCAGAGGATGCTGGAGGAGTAGCGCGGCTCTCCATCTTGATTGTACTTACCTAGAACGCTGGACACCATGAAAAATGGCGGAAAATCTGGTCGAAAAGGAAAAAGCAAACATTCAACTTCCAACGTTCAGCTTCAAATTGACCGAAGGGCGGAACTACTTTTTCGCCCGTTGGAGATCTATATTTAAATTAAAACAGAACAAAGGATTGAGAAGAAAGTGGAAGATTCGCAGAAACTTCCAACGTTCAACACTCAACGCTCAACGTCCAAATTAAATATCGACAAGATACTAAACGAGGTATTCCATGGCTGACAAACCCTGGGACGGCAGATTTTCCGAAAAAACCGATCGGAGCGTAGAAGACTTTACTGCATCGATTGATGTGGATCGCAGGTTGTACGCCTATGATATCGAGGGCAGTGTGGCCCATTGCCGCATGCTTGCGAGAACCGGCATTATTACCGAGGAAGAGGCGTCGGACCTGATCCAGGGGCTGGGAAGAATCCAGAGGGAAATCGAACATGGGGATTTTGAGTTTGATCCAGGCCTCGAGGATATCCACATGCACATCGAAGCCAGACTCGTTCACGAGGTCGGAAAAGTCGCCCAAAAACTGCATACGGCCAGAAGCCGAAACGATCAGGTGGCTGTAGATGTGCGCCTGTATCTTCGGGAAGAAATTCTTTATATCATATCCGATCTTGCGGCCTTGAGGCGGGTCATGGTGGACCTTGCCAAAGATCATGTCGAGACCGTTCTGCCCGGGTATACCCATCTTCAGAGGGCACAGCCGGTGCTTCTGGCCCATCACTTTATGGCCTACTACGAAATGCTGACTCGGGATGGGGAGCGGTTCCGGGACACCTGGCGAAGGGTTGATGTCATGCCCCTGGGAAGTGCCGCCCTTGCCGGTACGCCATATCCCATTGATAGGAGCTACACAGCCGAACTGCTGGCATTTTCACAGATATCGGCAAACAGCCTGGATGCTGTGGCGGATCGTGATTTTGCCATTGAATTTGTGTCCGCAGCCGCCATCTGCATGATGCATCTGAGCCGGTTATCGGAAGAACTCATCCTTTGGTCGAGCGCTGAATTCGGCTTCATTGAACTGCCGGACGCCTTCGCAACCGGCAGCAGTATCATGCCCCAGAAAAAGAATCCGGATGTGCCGGAACTGGTTCGGGGAAAAACAGGTCGTGTTTACGGCGATCTTATGGCGTTACTGTCCATGATGAAAGCATTGCCCCTGGCCTACAACCGGGACATGCAGGAGGACAAGGAGGCGATCTTCGACGCTTTGGATACGTTAAAAAGCTGCATCCGGATTTATACGAAGATGCTGCCTCGAATGACGGTGAACACGAAGAAGATGATGGATGCCGGCTCCAGCGGATATCTGAATGCCACGGACCTGGCAGATTATTTGGTCACCAAGGGGATGGCCTTTCGTGAAGCCCACAACTGTGTGGGCCGTGCCGTCGGCCACGCGTTTGGCGTTGGAAAAGAGCTACACGAATTGGACTTGGAGGAACTCAAGGGCTTTTCCAATCTCATTAAGGAAGATGTTTACGAAGCACTTCAGACGCGTCAAACCATTGATCGGAGGACCTCTGCCGGAGGGACGGCGACCACCAATGTCCGGAGCGCCATCGAGACTGCGGAAAAGATCCTGGACGCTGAGGCACGGACGTGAACACAGCCCTTGGAGAAGAAAGAAGGTCGAATTGTTCTTTGATGGATATGCGAAAGAACCTATGGGCCGGAAGCTTGGCCATCCTCTGCGGCGTGCTGCTCTTTATGGTTTCCTGCGGCAAAAAGGGTCCGCCCATACCGCCGAAAAGCAAAATCCCGTCAGCCGTTCAGAACATCAACACCAATGTTCAGGGATCGACGGTACGACTGTATTGGCCGGTGGGCGACCCGGGTGTTTCGGAAAACCGGAATATCGTCTCATTTCGGGTCTACCGCTCCGTCCGGGCGGCAACCGCCGCAAGATGCCCCGGCTGTCCCATGCCGTTTGAACTGGCAGGGGAGGTACTGGCGGCCACCGCTTCTGAGGCGGGGACGGTGGAATTTGTCGACGAGTTGAGTCCGGGAAATTTATATTTCTACAAGATCGTGCCGGTATCGAAAGACGGAGTGGCAGGGGATCAGTCGCAGATAATTAAAGTAGAGCCGTAGAGTAATAAAAGTAGAACTGTCAGCCTGTTCTTAGGAAGCTGCCTGCAGCTCCACCAAACAGGATTTCCGCTTCGCTCCAATAAGCTTCATAGTTTCAGGCAAAGGTGAATATAGGTGGGGAATCTTTCAATTAACTAAGCGGCGCAGCCGCGTTTGATAAAATCGTTCTACGATTTTATAAGGAAACACATGCATCATTTTGAGTACATCGACAACGAACTGTTTTGCGAGGGGGTTTCGATAAATGCTATCGCCGAGGCGGTGGGGACCCCATTTTATCTTTACAGCCATGCCACGTTGACACGGCATTTTGCTATTTTTGAAGAGGCTTTCGAAGGGGTGGATCGACTGGTCTGTTTTTCGGCTAAGGCCAACAGCAGCCTGGCCATACTCAAAATCTTTGCAGATCTCGGAGGCGGCCTCGACATCGTATCCGGGGGTGAACTCTATAGAGGACTCAAAGCGGGTTTTACACCTCAAAAGATCGTATATTCCGGAGTTGGAAAACGTATCGATGAGATCGACGCGGCATTAAACAACGGTATTCTCATGTTTAACGTCGAATCCCTGGAAGAACTAGAGCTCATCGATCAACGGGCCAAGACGTCCGGCAAAACAGCTCCCGTCGCCCTTCGGGTAAATCCCGATGTGGATCCGAAGACACATCCATATATTTCGACAGGGCTTCGGAAAAACAAATTCGGTATCGATATGGAAACCGCTCTGGAGGGATATCGGGCGGCGAAACGTCTGAAACATGTTGAGATCATTGGCATCGACTGTCACATTGGATCGCAAATCACCGAAGCCCGCCCTTTCCAGGACGCGCTGGACAGCCTGAAAGAGCTAGTGAGCCAGCTTCAGCAAATGGATATCCACATCCGTTACCTGGATATGGGCGGCGGACTGGGAATTACCTATGATGATGAAAAACCGCCTCTTCCCAGTGAATATGCCGGTGCCATTGTCGACTCCATGGGGGAACTTCTACTTACGCTGATTCTGGAGCCGGGCCGGGTGATTGTGGGAAACGCAGGGATCCTCATTACTCGGGTCCTGTATCGAAAACCGGGGCCGGATAAGGAATTCATCATTGTCGATGCCGGTATGAACGATCTGATGCGGCCCACATTGTACAGTGCCTACCACGCCATAAAACCGGTAGAGTTGTCCGGTGGCGCGAAAATCCGTGCGGATGTGGTGGGTCCCATTTGCGAAAGCGGTGATTTTCTGGCCCTGGACCGTGAACTGGCGGATGTCATGAAGGGGGATCTTTTGGCAGTCATGAGTGCCGGTGCTTACGGGTTTGTGATGTCCTCGAATTATTGCAGTCGATTGAAGGTGCCGGAGGTGATGGTCAAGGGAGACACCTTTGATGTAATCCGTTCACGGCAGACGTACGATGACCTGATGGCCGGTGAGTCGGTGCCGGAATTTTTAAAATAAAGCTGAAAGGTGAAAGCTGAAAGGTGAAAGAGAAAAAAAGCTAAAAGACTGAAGCTGAAAGAATGTAAAGCTTGAAGTTCAAAGCTGAAAGCTGAAAGTTGTAAGGTGAAAGAAGACAGATGTCGGATGTCGTATGTCAGAGGGCAGAGGACAGAAGACAGATGACAGATGTCGGAGGTCGGATGTCCGAGGTCGGAGCCTCTGATTTTGGATTCTCGTTCATAGTAGCTTCGACAAAGGCTTGAAATCGGAATACGGGCAAACGGGCTAAACGGGCTAACCGGCAAACCGGCTAACGGGCCAACCGGTTAACCGGCCAACCGGCAAACCGGCCAATGGGCCAACGGGCCAACGGGCCCACGGGCGAACGGGCCCACGGGCAAACGGGCCCACGGGCTGACGGGCCAACGGGCCCACGGGCAAACGGTCTTAATCAGAGAAAAACTATTAAACTCTCGGCCTGGCTGTGGTAAGTGACTAAATTTCGCTACTCGGGCAGGGTGCATTACATATGGAGCAACATACATGACAACGATTCCTTTCTTTAAAATGAGCGGCAGTGGAAATGATTTTATTGTTATCGATAACCGCGAACGCATAATCGACGACGCCACACTGCCCCAGCTGATCGAGAACGTCTGCCGGAGACGACTGTCCGCGGGTGCTGACGGGCTCATTCTTGTTGAAGAATCCAATGAAGCGGATTTTCAGTGGCGATTTTTCAATTCGGACGGCGGAAGGGCCGAAATGTGTGGAAATGGTGCACGCTGCGCCGCGCGATTTGCCTACCTGAATGAAATCGCCGGACAACGGATGTCTTTTGTGACGGATGCCCGAAAAGTTCACGCCCATGTCATGGAAGACCAGGTGAAGATTCGGATGACCGATCCGGTGGATCTGAAGCTGGATTACACCATCGATCTTGAGAAGGGTCAGATTTCCATCAGCAGTGTCAATACAGGAGTTCCCCATGTGGTGGTCCCCGTGGATCGGATCGCAAATGTCGATGTGGTCGATCTCGGAAGGGAAATCCGCTATCACAAATTATTCGCTCCGGCCGGGACCAATGCCAATTTCGTTTCTCCACTTCCCGACAACGGGTTTGCCATCCGAACCTACGAACGTGGTGTCGAAGATGAAACCCTGGCCTGTGGAACCGGCGCGGTGGCCGGTGCCCTGATCATGGCCACCAAAATGCGGCTTCCATCCCCCATCCGCATGAAGACGCGCAGCGGCAGCAATTTGACGATCCATTTCACGGCTCTGGACGGTTTCTTCCAAGACGTGGAATTGGAAGGCGATGCCAGGGTTATTTACAGCGGAGCGCTCTGGGAGGACGCCTGGAATTACACAACAAACGCCTATTAGTTATACAGATAGAACCTGATAGGGATGCTACACAACATGGAACATTCGGCCTATATTTCCATCGGATCCAATATGGGAGATAAGATGGCGAACTGCCGTGAAGGGATCGATGGGTTGAATGAAGCTGAAGGGATCGCTGTTGTGCGTGTCGCCCCATGCTACCGTACCGCGCCGGTTGATTATCTCGATCAGGACTGGTTTATCAACACGCTCGCGAAGATCGAAACCGATTTGTTACCCATCCACTTGCTTCAGACATTAAAGTCCATTGAAATTAAAGTAGGCCGCACACCCACTCCGGTCCGCTTCGGACCACGGGTTTTGGACCTCGACATTGTGTTATACGACGACGTGGTTATCGAACAAGACGACCTTCTCGTGCCCCATCCACGCATGCACGAAAGGCGTTTTGTCCTGCAGCCCTTTTGTGATATAGACCCGGATGTCGTGCATCCGCTGATCGGAAAAAAAATAATAGAGCTGCTGGCGCAACTGGACGATACTCAGCAGACCATTGAAGAAATTCCATGCGACTTCTCATCCTTATCGCGCTGATATTTTTAGCGTATCGAGCATTCAAGTCCTGGTTCCATCATAATGTATCACTGCAGCCACCGGCGGGTGGAAACAGTGACCGGGTCGTCGAGGATGAGATGATCAAAGATCCGGTGTGCAATGTATATTTTCCCAAAAGAGATGGGCTGCACCTGAATGTAAACGGTCAGGATATCTACTTTTGCAGTGAGCAGTGCCGAGATAGGTATGTCGCCTCTGGCGTTACGAATAAGAGTGAGAGTGCAACATAGAAACATCCAATTCGTTGTAATATAACGAATTGGGGCGAATAAAGCTTTTTAATTTTAAGAGCGACATTGTCGCGTTTCATAAAATCGTCGCACGATTTTATTTAGAAGGAGGGTGGATGAAGTTTTTCTTAGATACGGCCAATGTTGAAGAAATCCGGGAAGCCATGACCATGGGCATGGTCGACGGCGTCACTACAAATCCAACGCTGATTGCCAAAGAGGGAAGGGAATTCAAGGAAATAATCCAGGAGATCTGTGAAATTGTCGATGGTCCGATTAGTGCGGAGGTGATTAGCACGGATGCGGAAGGGATGATTAAAGAGGCCCGTGACCTGGCGGGGATCCATGAGAATATCGTCATAAAAATCCCCATGCTAGTGGATGGCCTGAAGGCGGTCCGGTAGTTGGCCTCGGAAGGTATCAAAACCAACGTCACGCTGATCTTTTCAGCCCTCCAGGCGCTCATGGCGGCAAAGCAGACTGTGTCATAATTATGTACCAATTACTACTGAATAACCGTATCGATAGGTGATATATAGGTTGTAAAATCAAGGAGAACGATATGGCATTCCGATACGGCCAAGACCGAAAGCAATTGGCCCT
>Ga0209780_1000107_pt1 | contig 35471 bp, 23 predicted proteins | sample WorMetexBAHAMAS2_FD_187384 | JGI IMG/M metagenome (GOLD analysis project Ga0209780, IMG submission 187384) | Marine gutless worms symbiont microbial communities from Max Planck institute for Marine Microbiology, Germany - Inanidrilus exumae... | ecosystem: Host-associated > Annelida > Digestive...
ATTCCAGAGACAAGGTGCAGCGTACCGAAAAGAGCGATTGGTGATTTTCAAAGAGGACCGACTTGGTGGACGAGTAAGAGTGACTGTAGAAGAAGAACGTGTGCCGTGACAAGGTTGAACAGAGATAGGCCTAACATAAATGACGGGGTACCGTATAGAGGGCGAGTCCCCCAGAATTTTGTGTAAATGCAAATTGTCCCACATACTTTGTCACTCATGTTTTAAAATTTCAAACACAATGATTTCTAGCATTACAATGCAGTAAAAGCTTATACCAACCCCATAGCTCTGACAGCGTATTCATTTCCTAAACGTACATCCTCAAAGTCCACCGAATCACCACTTAATTAAGGCGAGAAATACAACATTTTTCTGGCTAAGGCACGGACAAAAAATACCGCTGTCCACTCATTCACCAAAACACGTCACTTCAAATAAAACGTTCAATTTTTACCGCGCGACGCTATGCTAGCGCGCTATATGATCGTGTCGTGTCTCAGCATAAGAATGACAAATCACCCTTAAATGGGGCGTGGTCAGGTCCATGTGACCCACTTTAAATTTTGGGGTTCCAGTGATATCTCTGGAATGGCTAAAGATATGGAATCGTCAAATTTTGTTTTACGTAGAGTGTATCAAAACCACCTTTAAAATGGGAGTGGCCTACTAGTAAGCCTACCGTATATTTAAAACTAGATGCATGGAAAAGCCCAGCTTGAGCCCGCCCGGTATTATGTTTTTGTTCTAGACTGTAAATTGGTGCCACTATATACATAACACATGTCAAAGTTTGCCTGCTGTCTGTTATAATAACGTCCATGCGGGAAGGCTGCATGCAGTGTTGTCCAATGCGAAAATCGGCGTTGTCTGAATTAATGGGTGATGGGTCACTTTGACCGTAAATTTTAGGTAGGCCTGGGTGGGGACGTCACATGAACCAGGGGAATGAGGTAAGTACGTACAACTTTGCCGCTGGAAGTTTTCACACAAAGAAACTTTGTAGCTGACTTCTTTCCACAAAAGTTGAATTTTACTGGCAAAAACAGCAACAATGCAACGGGTGGACAAAAACTCGCTAACCTTTCTCAGCCGTTTTTGGACCAGTTCACCAAATTTGGGAGACATGTATAGGAGATCGAGTCTCTCTAGATTGACAAGTTTATTTCCGATTATTGATATCATGTTCTGTTGCAGAGATATGTTCGGTCAAAGTGCCCCTCAGTCAGTGGGGGTAAACGCCCGGGGGAGTGTAAAATAAGCGCATCGGCATCGCGAAACACAAGCACTGTACTTTCCTTAGAGTCCTCCTGGCTATTCCATGCTCCAAATACCGTGGAAGTGGGACGGAGGGATTTTTCCCATGCGGTTGTCAGTCCCTATACTTTACAATGGGCCGCCCTTCAGCGCATCGGTGTCGTCCCCCACTACTTTTATAGCAAACGTGAACTCACGTTCACGTTCGCTATACGTATGCTATCGCCCGTCCGTCTGTCGTCTGTCTGTCGTCTGACTGTAACGTTCGTGCGCACTACTCAGCCGGTTGAAATTTTCGGCAATGTTTTTTCGCCGTCTGGTACCTTGGCCATCCGTTGATATCCACAGAAAATTTTACGAAGATCGTCCCAGGGGAACCCCTTCGTTGGGGTGTTTAAACGCAAGAGGGGTATAGCGAAATATAGCCATTTTGGAGCTTTCGGACGCCATATCTTAGAAACGGTGCAAGAACAGATAGGAGGTAAGTTAGTTGTTAGTACTAATCACTACAGGAACTTAGGAAGTCGTATATGAGCTTTCGATTGGTACCAAAATCGGTGACCTTAAATGACCTTGAACGGCGAAATGGCCCTTATTTTACTGGTGTTTTGCTTTATTTTACCGAATTTGGTAGTTAAATTCATGGGCGCAATGCGTAAAAGTGGTTGACAAAACCATAACTATGGACAATATACGATTACTATGTCTACTAATCATATATACATAGGGACCGCGCGACGCCCACGGGAGATTATATTCGATAACTGCAAAGTGGAAATTCTATAGCAGATTCATAGGAGTACTTGCCTAGCTATCGCCTCGATAGGAAATCGTATATATGAGCTTTTGATTGGTACCAGAATCGGTGACCTTGAATGACCTTGAACGGCGAAATGGCCCTTATTTTGCGTTATTTTACCGAATTTGGTAGTTTCCGAGGTGCATTGCGTAGGCCTACAATGGTTGAGAAAGCCATAACTATGGACAATTTACTATTAATATGTCTAGTAGTATAAACGTGTGGCTGCAGAGGGACCGCGCGACGCCCACGGTATAAATATTCTACAGGCCTAACTGCAAGGTGGATATTCTGTAGCATTCATAAATTCAAGACTTAGGCCTATGCACAGTACATAGCTATCGTCTAATTTGTTAAACGAAGTAGGTTCTCTGTTTTGGTATTTTAAAGTACGTCTGCGATATCGTCGTAAAAAAGTTCACGTTTGCTAGGTCTTCTTTGCGCGTAAATTAGCTGCAGTTTAGGGATAACCCATTTTAGCCCGGTGTTCCCAAAATAGCTACACTAATTCAGTGATTAGGCTGGCTAACCGACAATCCCTATCTCCTCTCCTTTCTTAATTTGACCACTGGCCTATTCGGTAAGTGACCGTTTCGTTAGATCGTATAAATGTCACTCAAGAACATCTGTATTTATGCAGTTGTTGTTGCATTTGCTTGCTGCATATGACGGCAACAAATAAAGGTTTACCTCCGTCGTGGGTGGCCTATGGCATGGGCGTATCCGCGTGTGGACTCAGAAGCTTAAAGAGCCGTAACCGGTTAAAGATCCAAACGGCACAGTGCCGTGCGGATGTGTGTCGGGGCCGCACAGCAGGGCCGCACTGCTCAGTCACTGCTGTAATGCTGTCAGACTGTTGAATGAGTGTCTGTATAAGCAATGGCGGATGAGGTGAACTCTAGTAAGCGATTTTGCTGTTGTTCCGGGCGAGGTTCGGGAAAATCTCCAGTTCCTGGACGCTCCGGCGAAAAGTCTTCCGTTCCAGACAGTCTGTTGGACATTGCGGCGCGCGTTGTAGCCGCCAACGTACCGTTTCAGCGGGTAGAAGAGACATGTTCGCCTCTTCCGGAGCCCGTTTTGGGCCGCATCGTATTCTGGTCATTTCCGCGCAGCGAACAGCATATCCGAATGTATTCGTCGTTCGTCGCCAGCGGCAGCGCTGCCGTCAAGTGCGGAGAAGACGTCGAGGCTTCTCCGTTGCCGTTCGATCGCGGCGTCAAACTGCTGGAAGCGGGGGCCGTCGAGGACGTGCTGCAGATAGGTATTGTACCGTACCTGGATGATCATATTCACCACGAATCCTAGTTGTAACAACATGCTATTAGTCATGTGTCGCGTTCCTACAGAAAAGAATGAGCACGCTCGCTCGACGCCAAAGGCGTCGAGAGGTGTGGTGAATGGGGAGGGGGATCCCCTCCCCATCCGACTAGGAGGTCTGGGGGAGTGTCGTTAGCTCCCCAGAAGGTATGGGGCAGAGACCTAGACAAAGGATGGCACATATGTCACTGAAGTTTTTGCCATAATTCTACAGTGGTTGTACAGTGAGTAGAAGTACGGGCATGGCACCCAGAGCATGTAAGCGGAGCGGGCCGATTTGCCGCTCCGTCGCTCAAGCCCTTTCTGTTGCATCCCGCTCCACGCTCCGCTCCACGCTCCGGCCATTTTTCAAAGGCCGCTCACCGCTCCAACCAATTTTCTAGCTGCTCCGCTCCATACCGCTCCGATGCAAATGCTATCATAATGACGGAACTACGGATGTAAAATTTCGAAATTTTGTCGTCGTGAAAATTTCAATGAACAATTTCACGAAAATATAATAAAATTTAAAAAATAGTACTTAGAATAAATCACAAACGTTACAAATTAAAGTATGTGAAGTTTCTATTAAATATGTCAATATAGCTATGATGATTTCCCGTTGGCTGCTCACATAAGTGCTGACCGTTCACGGCGAATCGAAACCAGCGTGGGAAAAAGTGGAAGCCGTGACGGCTTGAGCGTTTTAGTTGTACAAGAACTTCAAGTAGCTCAGCTGTCGCTGTATCGCAGTGTGACCGGCATCGGGCTATCGGCAAACAGCATTTGGCAATAACACTATGCTACGTTATCTATTACATTAGCGGTAACCATAATGAATCCAAAATAGCCCCACGTAACTGATTATGATCATGATGCACTTTATATCAACATCAGTCACTGCGATTTGTGAAGCCTAAAATTAAGGTGGTTGGAGCGGAATTTAAGCGGGTATTTCATGCCGCTCCACGCTCCGCTTACGCTCCGGGACTTTTTTAAAGCCCGCTCACCGCTCCGCTCCCGCTCCAGCTATTTTTGACCCGCTCCGCTCTGTTTTCCGCTCCGCTCACGCTCAGCTCACATGCTCTGATGGCACCACAGCAAAAAAAGGTTGGGCACACCGTGAATGGAACCCTGCTAATAGTTCAGCAGTGCTTGTGTATGTATATGTAAGTGTGACCATGACCGATGTGTCCGATGTAGAAATTGCTTGTAGTGAACATTGCAGTTTGGATTACTGACTTGAATTTGGGGGTCGACTGGATAACTGAGATGTGAAGATGCTAATAGATTAGACAACGTAAGTGCCAATGGGAGAGAGATGCCTAAGATGATTTTGACAGTTGATGCTCACTGATATTTCAGTGTCATTATCTATAGTACAAGTACGAGTAGCCATTGTATGGCCATTGGTTTCAGTACAGGCTCTAACTGTCTACAGTAATGCTGCTGAGTGTTGAGTACAGTAATATTGTCATTTGTAATCAGGCTGCAGATGTTGTGTAGGAATATGTAATAAGGTTAAAGAATGTCAAAGTTTGCGAGATTCAGGGCTATGACACTGGTAGTTAGACATCAGGAAGGTTTTTTCGCATGGTAAATATCCTTACAGCAATACCAAGGTGGTATCCTAGTGAGGTATTTTTCATCAAAGCTATGAGTGTGACTATGCATGGTCAAAGAATTTTGAAACTGTATTTTATTGATAGTATGTTATATTGACAGGTTTTCATTTAAGTGGTACAGTGAAAGATAACACTGCGGACAGTTTATATTCCGAGCAAGATCGACGTTTTCGTGTATCCGTCAATTTTGACAGGTATTTTTTGCACATTTAGTATCTTTTAACTTTAGTTTGAAGATGATGGTACAACGACTTTGTAGGTAGCACCGTTGAAGAGCACACTATGTGTCTTCTCCCCAGTCCCTTAACTGGGATGCTGGTTCTGTTTATGTGCTTTAATGTGAAGGTTGGTGCATACGTTGTATATCGTGGTTCAGAGTAGGTTTACAAAAATGATTAATAATGTGGAAGGAAAGACACATGAAGAAAGATTACAGGCTGTGGACACTCAAAAAGAGAAGGAATAGGCAGGACCTCGTCCAGGTTTTAGGATGTGCAATAGGCTGTCTAGGCTTAAGTTGAATGAGCTCTTCACTTTAGGTGACAACATAAGGGGATCTAGAGGACATTCTTGAAAACTTGCTAAATTTTGGTTTATGCGGGACTGCTGTAAGTATTTTTTCTTTAATAGAGTAATCAACAGATGGAATCAGCTGGATTAGTATTAAGTGGGCAGTTGGTGCTTCCAGCATCAATGCATTTAAGGGTTGTTTGAGTAGAATAAAGGTAACAAGGATGGGCTTCTTCATTCATGGACTGATCTGCCGAGCCCTAGGCCTCCCCAGTGGGTTATCTGGCCGGTGAGGCCACACAAGGTGAGTAACATTGTTGTTAGTATTTTACATTTTGTATTACAGTTGCTAGCAATGCATCAGTGGCCATTATTATGGTGGCATATATGGGCCAGGCATATTCTAAAAAGTAGATCAATTCTGAAACTGTGGAGCAATTCTGAAACTTTGACATATGTAAATGTGCAAAGAATGTATATTAACTTTGTATTTAATTTCCAGAATCTGTGTCAACTTTCAGAGTCACTCCACAGTTTCAGAATGGATCTACTTTTCAGAATATGCCTCCCATATATGCCACGTACATTGTTATAGATGAAACGACTCTAAAAACTGCCATGACTATAAAATGGGCATTAGAACTACAGCCAGCTAAAATCACACAAGCAGCAGCTTATTTTTAGCAAGTTTTGGAATACTGTAGTCATTAATATGCAGTACACACAATATGTTTTTAGTTTTTTTGTCTGTTGAGTGCACAGCCTGGTCGTATGTGAATGAATTTGCTGTTGTAGGTGCAAGATCACATCTGTTAAATGCGGTTGTGATGTGAAAGATATATTTTGGTGTCATCACATAGTCGCACTAGCACTGTATCGGATACGCAAGGCTGATAGTGTCCAAATTCGAATGCCAATATCAGGTAAGTTAATAACTTTCTTGAGACAGATTTTCCATTAACTGCACTGCATTGCCAAAAAGCGTGGTAGTGCACAGTTTTGTAATTGGTTCATTGTGTGTCTATCTGTCTGATTGTTATAAGAAGTCTAATATCAAATTACTGTAGCTATGAAAGCTGATGTTTTGGTGTATTTCCTATTTTCGTTCCAGAATGATTAGATTTTGGGACTTTGTCTGTGCATGTGCTTATCTCGACAGGAAGCAGATGGGTGAATGGGCGACTAGCAGGGTCCACACATGTCCACTATGCAGATCGTGATTTTTATCAAATTTGTGCCGAGCTTTGTTAAAATGTTTATGGCACGGCTTAATATCTCGGTCACGGTTGATAACCGGGCAGATTACCGTATTTGCTGTGGCATTATGGCCCTATTATTGTCAAAATAATGCCAATTTAATACTGTCTGTTCTCTTAGTTGAAAGGATTCTATCTGATTATTGCCAAACTTGATTAAAATGTGAACAAAATATTTTTGGACATGTTTGATAAGTAGCCCGTTTGCCATATGCCAAAATGATAGTGGTGACACAATAGATAGGGTATATATTGGGCATAGAGTTCTAGAGGTTATATGTTTAATCGATGGCCATTCCACTGTCATGTAGCAACCTTAGATAAGTCATTCCGACTCATGCCTCTGTCACAAACCAGTGTAAATTGGTACCAGTGAAAGGTGATGACACTTCGAAGTTGGAAAGGTAACCTCCGTTCTCTGATGGTTGTGGCAGCCTGCTGTTTGCTTTATGACTAATGTCACCTGTAGGATATCTGCATAGTAAACTAGAGGACAGCATTGGCCCCTGCAGTCCTTGAGGGACTATGGGAGTACCTATAATATTGGTACCAATGTAACGATGGTGGAAAGAACCTGCAGTATCACCTGCTCACCTGGCATTTGAGCCACCATGACCATGCTATCCTTACAGTTGCCAGATTATGCCACTGTCTTCCATTAATTTTTTGGTCTTGAAATTATCTACTTTGTTGCTATTTGCTGTTGCTGTATATTTCGGTTTCAGTGTTTGTGTTGCTGCAGTGGTGTTATAGAGCAGAGGCCGATACTGGAGGATGGCTGTAGTATAGAGCCCAGAGCCGAGTATTTATGTGTTTGTGTGTGTGTGTGTAGGGGTAGGGTACTGGTATTGTAGTGACAATGTAAACAGACTGACATATTCTGTCTGTTGTCAATGTCAATAGACGAAGAAAGGTATTTGACGTCCAGTGAGTGTGTCTTCTGATTGGCTTCAGGAAGAGTGTCGGGCCACAGCAAAGTTTTGCACCAATAGCTTCCAAGGATGACGTGGACAGACGGCTGAACCAGGATCATGATGAAAATATCTGTTAAACCATCTTGTCTGTTTGTGTGTATGTGTATAGAAACCCTACAGCAGATGAGTCGCGAGCAGCTGCAGAAGCTGGCACAGTATCTCATCGCAGCACATCACACTGACGTTCTGCCGACGGCTCAGCGATTAGCTGACGACATTCTCAATGCTCATTCCGACATCAACAGTCTTCCAGGTTAACTCCAGAGATTTGAGATTTTCCCCCTGTTGTTATTATTACTGGCCCCCTACACATAGTGTAGGGGGCCTGACTAATGATGCTCTCTGGCATCTGTTGTTGTCGTCGTCTACAACACTCCACGTTGGGCCTGTATAGTTTCATCCCGTTAGGGCGACACCTTGTTAAAATTGTGTTCCATTATTTGATGGCCCCCAGTTGATTAGACACCAGTTCTTTTAATCTTGTGAAAGGGCATGAATGAGTGATGTTTAATGCAATTTGAACTGCTACATTCCTTACTGACTTTTTTTTCACACTACTAGATCTCTTCTTTTGTAACAACTCTGCAGTGGCTCTTTACTCACTATATCAAGTAATCAACTGATCAGTTATCATTGAGCATACATTACAACAGTTACAACATAGTAAGGTTGCCACCGCAGGTTGGACTTCCATTATTCGCTCCATCTCTGCGGTGAATTTTGGTTTTGTGGTTTCACATTTCTCCATCTGAGAATCTTGTATGCATTTGGTATATTCACTTTGAATTGTTAAATTGTTTGTGACGAATGTTATTACACCATTTAAGACTGTCGGTACTTTGACGTGGTTAGTCGGATGATAGAAAGGGCACCTGGCTTGCAAAAGTACCTGCTTTAGCTTACCAGTGGTTTACCTTTGAGAGATGCAGCCTGACTGAAAGTAACTGTGGAAACTAGGCAGGTCAAGCAATATCCAAAACTAACAGTAAGTAGACGTTTTAGCTGACTGTTAACAGTTTAGCTTATCCCATTGGTTGTTTGTGCATCTGTCTGTATGTGTGTGTGTTTGTGTGTGATGTTGGTGTACTTTGGCTAAACACCGAAATGGCTCAGGTTGGTTTTTAGTGTGCAGACATTGAGAACAGCAGCTGTGTAATTGATGAGGTCCACATCCACCCATGGGAAGTGCATGAAAACTCTGCAGATGTGGGGCATTGAACATTTAGAAGATTTTTGACTCTTGCTGCACCACTGTCGGCCATCCCAGCAGTTGCAGAGCTTGTGTTACGCTAGTCATAATTCTCATGGTGACGTCCAAGTGTGACTGATAATGATGAGATGTTCACATTCTAAAGTGCTGTTGTTTGCATGCACGTTATGGTACAGGAGCTCCAGATCCAACAGCTGGTGGTGCCCTTGATGACGATAACAGCTGGCATCTGGATGAGGAGCAGGTACAGAAACTGGTGAAGAACTACTTGTCACAAGGCATTTATTGCAACCACAACGAACATCTGTCTTCCATCTTCGACAAGGTACATTTTGCGGACTTTGTAATGTTTGTGAAAAATTGCTGCCTCACTGTTAATTGAATCCAGTTGACTTATGTGTCACAGAAATGGTATTTGTATCCTGCAGCTGCACATTGGTTTTAGATACTGTTTTTGTGAAAAATCTCCGTTTATTGGCGTTTTACCAAGCGTGTAAGCATTTTACCAGTGCAGTTGTTTGTAGTTACTTCATGGTCTGAAATGTGTTGTGTAGTAATGCCACATTTTGCTACATAAGTCTGTTTTTAAGATAGTAAGTAGATGTTTGCAATTATCTGCTGTACATGTATCGTTATTGAATGTTGTATTAACAGCATGAGCTGTCTCCAAACTGATTACACAGTATACTATGTACTCAGTTTGACGAGAGCTCATGCTGGTGCATACTTTGTGGTGGTGTTTTTTGTTGCATGGTCGAAGTTTGTTGTAGGTTCGCGAGATGTTGCATGCTCGCGACAGCAACAGCGTGCGCATGTTGACGCTCGTCACCGAACAGTTCCTGACGGACTCGCGACTGTCGCTGTGGCGTACTCAGGGTATTCCAGTTACCGACAAGTGCCGACAGTTGTGGGATGAAATTGGTGAGCATCGGACATTGTTGTCATTGATGGCCAGGGACTCGATGATCAAAACATTTTCAGATATCTTAAGATAATCTTAAGACAATGATCAAAATTACGACAGTCTTTAAATAAACTGTCGACAGTGTTGATTTTGGAAAAATTGCAAGATAAACTCATGATGAACTTGAAGAAAATCATAAGATCACATTGTTGCTATCTTAAGATAATAATTTTGAAACATAAACACAAGCAAATAGCTCATTTTGTTCACAAAACTTGGTTGAAGGCAGCATCTAATACTATGTAGTGAATTCAATGTGAAAGACCTGCAAATCGTATCCCACGACTCCAACTGACATTATTCCTTGAATGGGTGGCATTGTGCTACACATTATCGCTAGCAACATAGGTAAAATCAAGCCTTATTATGAACATTGTCAGTTGTAGTGTTTCATGAACATACAATATTTCAGTAAACAACTTTGTAAGTCTGTGTCTGCTATTGGTGAAAAATTGTTGCCTCACTGTATATGAAGGTATATAGAATTTGATGTTTATATGTTGTGGACTGTTTGATGTCTGTTCAGGCGTTCTGTGGGTATGTGTGGTATTAAACCCTCGCTGTTCAGCATCTGAGAGATCATTGTGGATACGGAAGTTGAAGTCGTGGTCTGAGCTGCCTGTCTGTCCTCTAGAAGATGCCTACTCTCGACCAAGCTCTGCACATGGTTAGTTGAGCAGTTCACATTACTGTTTGGCACTGATGGAGTTAAATTTGATTTGGATTATTCCGTGCCAGATTTGATCCCCATCAGTGCAAAGTGTTCCTCTGAGGGGCGAAGAAGCTCAAAATCGCCCATTAGTAATTTAAATACTGGCACTTGTATTCTGCTGGCAACAATTCCTGCACCCAAAAAAAGAAATAGTCATCGGAAAACTGGAAACACAACATAATTTTGTCAACATATAAAAATAAGTTCCAAAATTTACTGTTGGTAGCAATACAGTGAAAGGTCGGATTCTTATGTAGCACAGCTTACACGATGGCAGGACCAGCGCACTTTACAATCTCGGAAGTGGCAGTTGATTGGCAAGAGCCAAAGGTGCATTGATCAGTTAACATTCATTATCGAAGTTGTCCAATCATCACAAGTGGTTTACCGGACATATTAAGCTGGTTTTTAAAAACGTTTATAAAGTAAGAAATATTGAATTATAAAAAGAGAAAGATTTACATCAGTATATAACAACGATGTCGTAGGTTATCGCTCATGGGCTGTAACTGTCATTACAAAACATAATTTGCTATTTGGCTGTTTTTTTTTATTTATTTAGTTTTAAATTCAGGTCTGCATTTTAGCCACAGTTAGTTCACCTTGCGTTGTAATGTGCATGCATAGCAGAAGAATAAACGTTTTTTATCCCATGTCCTCAAACTTTGACCATAAACCATGAACTTTGAACTTGATTAGATAGAATCGAGACGAACAAGCATGCCAAATACCTTAAAGGTTATTTTGTTGAAAAGTTGTCCATGCACTCACACCCATCCGACCGAGAGCTTTAACTGGACCGTTACAGTGGTCGGTATGTAAATATAATGTCGTTAATGCTAGGTCAGTGGCACAGTCAGCCAATATAATGCTTGGCAGTCTGTTGGTGGCTTCTGTTTTGATGTAGTTGTATGCTGTGGTGGCCAGGTGGCGGCGGTGGTGGTAGTGGTAATGCGGAGCAGCCCCGAACCGTCTTTCACCGTGCCCTTGAGGCCGTTACACTGACATGGGATGATGCCCACCTACAAGCAATTCTCCGTGGCGATGATGGCAGCAGCTATGTCTGTCACGGTTGTCATGGTGCTCGTGGCATGTATCGTCATGGAGACGGAGGAGTGTCATATCTGTGCGTCCAGCATGATATTGCTGGCAGGCTTATATGGACTGGTATGTTACGCGTTAATTTGTAAAGCGGTTTTTGTAGTGCAGCTGCCAATGCGTGCAGGTTTTGTAAGGATAGACCATTTCCGTTTCCATGCTGGACGTCTCACAGGATGACTAAACCTGGATCTATTTTGTGTTATAATATCTTTGATGGTATGGAGATGGTGTATGTTACACTGATTTGGAGAACACGGGCATCTTCTCCATAACCCAAATGTGCTGGTTACCATCAACAATGCATGTTTCCAGTATGACTTTGCACCAACATAATCCGTCAGTTCTTAACAGTCTATTATATGCCAGCACAGTTTCTTCCTTCTTCCCTTCAGTCATCAGCTTGGCTGTTTCCGATCATTGAGCTAAATATACAGCCTCCATATTGATCGATTTTATAGTCTTATCATGGCTTCACATATGCTACTTCCTTTTTGTTCTGCACCTTTTTTGACGTTTTCAGTCCATCTTTTCACTGTTTACTTTGAGTTATGTTTTCTGAGTTTATTATTTTTGTGCCTTTGTTAATGCTATTTTAATTTGATGTTGGATATTTTTACCACATGTCATTTCTTTTGATATAACTTTTCTTCAAGTGCAGTATATGTTGTTGTCATTATGTTTATCCATGCGTCTGTATTTCCATCTGTCAGACTGTCTTTGGCAGTGGTGAATCCGACAGTATATGTTCGGTAGTATTATCTGTTTAATCTCCGTAGTAAGTACATTGGTCTCAGAGTGGTGAGTTATTGCACAGTGATCATTCTTGCATTTATTGGCCACAACACTACTGGTTTGGTTGATTCGGCTAGTAGTTTCGTGACGGTAGGAAGGCTAAGTTCTGATTTGGCAACACCTGAGCAACACAATGGTGTATTGTGTACTGCTGACAGAGAGTGTACCTGTGGCATGCTCTCGAGTAGAAGCCCTGCGTTGCCATGGCTACACCGCTGAAGCACGTCGCCTAGCTGTAGCCGTTGCCCGTGGCGTCAAGTTCCACCAGCAGCGTCGTCTCAGTCACAGCCGACCGGTGCATTCGTACTACTCGTCCAGCGTGCGCAGCGTACACAAACGAGGTCAGTGTCTAAATACAGTCATTTGTGTCCTGCTCCTAGATAAGTCATACAGAATGGTCTGTAATAATTACCTACATTTCTTTTAGTGCCCATGTGCGTGGCAAAGTGGTAGAATGTCGGTCTTTGGCCAGGCGAACTTTCCCTGTCCTGCACTCAACCTGTAGCTGACGGGTGACCACTTGTGTGGGTAAACCGTTCACTATAGATCAACCAACCAGGCCAACTCAGCCTGTCATCCTTCGGGGTCGATATATGAGTAGTAAGCTGCAATTGGATGTCTCCTACCTGAGTTAGGGGTGGCGCCATTAAGGCAGGCATGATGTATTTGCAGGTATAACTGTGTAATGCATGCCTGAGTGCTTTGAGATATACATAGTATATAAATGGCGCTTTATAAATATTCTTCCTTTTCCTTTCATTAGCGGTCATGTTCTAGGTTAGTTTGGGTCAGATGGTCTTCTGTCCGTTTTTTCTCCACTTATTACGCTGGCTGCATCTAGGGGAAAGAGTACTGAACGGTCTGGCAGCCGTCCGTCTGTCTGTCTGTCCCATTGGCGTACTTACTATGGCTCACCAGAGAGCAGCATACGACGAGGCCAGCATACATTTCGGCCGGACAATATGGTGAGAAGCTTTGGGAACAAGTGACATGATATTCTTTACTGGCTGGATGCCGATGCTGTCACCCAAGCACCAGTGTTAATGTGCTGAAGGAAAAGCCAAAACACTAACCCTAACCAGTGTCCTGGCATCATCCTTCCTTCATCCACCACATGCTTTTAAGAGAAGGGGCATTGGTACATGTTAGACAGCCATCGAGAGCTAATACTCGGTGTGCAATGATTTGGACTTACCTATTAATTATTTTCATGGCTGTCCAGACGATATACGGAGAGGAAAAATAATGGTGCTAGTATTTTTTACCTTTTTAGATGCATTACTTTATGAAGTTGGTACTGGCGTTGGACTCGGAACAACATAAATTGTGAATTGTCATTTACGTACATACTTGAGACACCAGAAATTGTGTTACAGTACAGATGAGGAAAATGGTCGACACAAACTGCATTAATAGCATTTTGAATTAAAAGGCCATTTTAGGCTGCTTGACGTTAGTTCTTTTGCTCCTCTAGGTTTTTAGCTAGCCAATTTTCCATGACTACTGCAAGTTAAGCCTTACTTATTCCCTAGAAGTCTCCTTGGAGAACTTCTGGGCCTATTAGGACTGGATTTTTACCTGCTGGATTGCATTTTCTGGCACCTAACCAACCAATGTATCGAAGCACAAGGAACGGAACTAGTCATTTATGACTGATACTGGTATTGCTTTGTCTATAGACGTTGCCGGTGGCTACAGTAGTCGGTCACTGACGGTCAGTACAGAGAGTTGGATTGGACATCCAATGGACCCCATCGGCTGTCTGTTCTCGGTGCTGCTTGATGCTGCTGACGGCACATCTGTGGAAAACAGAACTGGTCAGTTACAGCAGTGCCAGTATTTTGTGCAGACTTTTGTAGATTAACTTTCCCTACACACATTTGACATCATTAACACAATAACACAGGGATACAGGTTTCACGTTGGCGTCAGCTGTGCAAAAATTTTGCACCCAACACCTATCAGGATCAAGAGACAGCAGTTTACTCGGGTCAATACACACTGGCTGGTAAACCAGAAAAAAGAAAGTGTAAGAGATTTGATATTAAGTGCATACTGCCACATGCACCGAGTTATGTAAATGACTGTGGTGGGGAAGAATAGAATGAAGCATGAGATGCACAGTGCTTGAGGTGCTGAATATGCCGATGGGATGGGTTATGGGGAGAGGTTTAGGGAGCAAGGTGAGCTCCCACCATGGGGTCTGAGGCAGATCCCAGCTGCAAGCGAAATTTGAGCATTTAAACATGATTATGTGCAATTATATGCATGTTTTAATGCACCTGGAAACAGCGAAAGAACATGTTTAAATGAAATTATTATTGCATTTTGGCCATGTGATATATGATCCATCATTTGCCTGGCCTCATATGGTGGCAAATTTTTCGGTGGGGTGAAGGTCTGTGGGGACTATGCCTTCACACTTTTGACTGTGGAGGTGGTTACACATTTTAATCAACAGAGTAACTATTATTACTGTGATGATATTTACCATAGTTACCCATGTTACGTCTACTGATGACAGTCATGAGGTACAGTTTGTCTGTCTGTATTTCTGCATGATATCTCAAAAACGATTCAGCTAGGATCACCAAACGTGACATACAAATGTTCCACGGTGAGACCTGGAAACCCATTAATTTTGGGATCGAGAGGTCAACACTCAAGGTCACGAGTCACAAAAAAACAGTGCTGGCGTGGGTATTTGCACTCTCGTGAGTGCTGGCTTTTTCTAGTTATAATTATTTTTATTAACATGTGGCAGTATTGGTGTCAGCAGTCATGGTTTTATGGATGTTTTCTGGTTCAATGTAGATCTGGACACATCTCTGGCTGAACTGCGTCAGGCGCCACATACTCTACGAGACATCGACAGTCGCATCTACCTGTCATGTTCGCAGGAATCATATCTTAGCCTTGCCATTGAAGTTGCCCTTGTCGGTCAGTAATGTTTTTGTATTGTGTCGGTCAGTAACCGTTAGCAGACTTGCTAGCTGTTGCTGTCCACTCCATGGTCCCTGTGGTTGTAAGAAACAGCCCATTACATTTCCGTGCATGATGTCGTATGAGGTAACCACAGCTTATTTTAATGTTAATTTGTGAGACACTGTAATGTTGGGTGGCGCTCATGATGGAGGCAGAGCTTCTCCAGAAGGTCTACAGGGTCACGTGATTTGATGCAGTGGGTGGTAGGCTGGCAGCAGTGGCATAGGCTGTTAGTGCTGAAGGCAGAGGCAGCAGCATAGCCATGATGTGCCCAGTTAGCTAATGCCGGTGCAGGGTTTGCATGAAAACTCCACGTGGCGGTAGGAAGGAGAGCGTATGAGTGCTATATGTGAAGCAGAATATCTGGTCAGAGAGAAATATCTTAAGGCTAAGATTTGAAGACTAGTGTACTGTTGTGATCAATAAATTGTAGAATAAAAATAATTATAATAACATCATTAGTGAGGCTCAGAGCGTTGGTGCTTAGTGTGGATGTTTTTGACTGTATGATGTAGGTCTTGGCCAGCATCGACTTATGCCTCCAGGAGACTATGCCCAGGAGAAAGCCTTGAAGCAGGAGGAGAAACTGATCAGTCAGCTGGAATGTATGGAACTGACAAATGACCTTATCAAGGTCCTTCGTGACCAAGTTCTCTGGCTTCTTGATGGTCAGTTCCTCCTGACTTTGGCTGGTGCTGTAGTCGTCTGTTGTTGATGCACTCATCATTAAAGCTGGTTTTTGCTAACGTTTAAATTTGAGAACGTTGGGCTCGCTGAAATTCATTATTATTATACTGTCAGATATATAAGTAAAAGACAAATATTGGTGTGGTTGAGGTCCCCGGATTTTTGTTAACTATACCAAAATGCTCGTGTGTTAGAATTGAAGTATTCAAGAAGAATTGGTAGATGCCAAAACAGTTTTTAATTGACTCGATTTTAAATTGACTCTAGCATGCATCATATTCACTGTCATCATTTGTATGTGGGAGAAGGTAAATCGGTCTCTGCCAGTCTGAACTCAGCTCCTGTAATATCTTAAAGATTGAACGAATCTATTTATTTTTGCCTTAGTGCAAAAGAATTATACGAATTATATAGAATTATAAACCAGTGTAGAGATGCAAATCCTTCTTTTTACTTTAAGGGTTCAAAAATTGTGCATTTTAACATTTAAGACTCAATTATTTGTAATATTTGATGCTCTGCACTGCACCCAAGACAGCAGGGCCGTATCAGTTGATCTGATGTAGCTGAGCTGATGCTGTGTTTGCTGAAACAAGATGGTTTGTAGTAGTTGTAAAAGAGTAATAAAGCTTGACAGTGGTCACAGTGAGTGAATAAGTGATTTGCTTGTTTTAAAATAACTCTCCATTATATATTTTTGATATTAGTATATTCATAGCAGTTTAACATAATTTAAAGCACCTTCACTGTAGCTTATGGTACAGTTATTTCAGTATCGGGGACCCTTTAATACTGCAGAAATCAGTAATATTTCTGTGTTGAGTAATCTTGAAACTATATCAATATTGGTTGTAGGTGGTTCATCAAGTGGCCTTAGTATGCATATTCATACCGAGAGTGTTCCGATGCACACTTTTGCCAAATTTCTGTTCAGCAGCTTGCTATCTTATGAGCCGGACCTAGCATTCCGTGTTGGCCTTCGTGCTATGCGGTGAGTTAACTCAGTTGTCTGCTGCCTGGCATCATGTTTATGCCTTATCTGCCCAACAGTATCGGCAAAGGCCATGTTTTTTGGGCTGTTTATTTGCCTCGTTTGTTTGTCCGTCCATTATTCCAGACATATCTTATTACCACGATATCTCATGAATGGCCTGAGCAATCTAGATGAGACTTATTTGGAATATTCACTAGCCCTTACTGGTGGCCTGATTAGAGTCTGGAGGTCAAAGGTCAAGGTCACAGTGGGTCGTCAAGGAGGTGAAGGTGTCCACGTCAAACCTGGGTCATCGAAGTCCATCTAAATCTAAATGTCCTGTTTGTAGACAAGGTACTGGCATCCAGTGTATAGATCCAGTGTAAAGCGAGTGGCATTTCTTTCCTAAGGAATTTGTTGGTGGATCAAGAGAGTATGAAGCAGACTGGATGATTTTGCTTGGAGTTCTCCGTTTTTTTGGCGCTGACATTGGTTGACAAGAAGGGCGTCTGTCCTGTAGAAAACCCGCTCCATCTGTCCGATAGCTTCTGTCTTCAGGGACTTGGTGCAGCCTGGAGTAACTCATTTAAACAGAAGCTGGTAGTAGTGCTCATAGTGCTGTTCTAATGCATTAATGTTTGTGTGATGGAATTCCACAACTAACAGTTGTCGAGAGTTACAAATACTGCAACAGCTCTGTCACTCATGTCCTTTGTGGTTAAGGTTAGGTTTAGGGGCTGTGGCTTAGGGCTTGGGATAGGGATGCAAGTGGACGACGGGGCTGATAGCGCCGATGTATTTATTTACACCTGTTGAGATTAGTCACATTTCTGAATTTGTGTGGATCGTTCAGTCTTCTGCCTGACCATAGTACCAGCAGCATTGCACACAGCGCGCAGCACCGTTATTTTGGGCCGATTTTAAGTTTTTTTTGCCCTACAGGGGCGGCACGTTGCACCGATGGGGACGAAGTTTGACACGGAGTCCACCTTTGGTTGACTCCTCTACGTCAAATTTTGCCCTCCTTAGTGCATGGTGGGGGTTTGTTCGTTTGCTGATTGATACACAGGAGTACTAATTGCAATAGAACTCTAATAAGAAATTGTATGTGTCCTATCGAATGGCACCGTTACCAATACCCTTGAATGACCTTGAAGGTCACTTTTGCCTTTTGAAACTTTTCTAACTGCCATACTTTGTGAAACATAGCACAGATTTACTAACATAGTGTGTCGCGGTGTTCCTCTGCAGTAGCAGAGTTTCTTGTCTGTACACGTTATATGTTAACATGGCTCGATCCTTCTCTGATGACGGTGCAATACGTTATGTACTTCCTGTTTTGTGAATGATGTCATGTTTTTCGATAATGGAGGGAATTGGCCATCATCAAAGTGACATGTACGTTTCATCAAGATTGCCAGGTGGCGGCACCAGTCAGACATCAGATAACTTTTGTCGAATGCAGCACCGGGGTGGGGGGCGAAGTCTGCCATCTCTACATCTTGTTTCATACAGTGATGTGCGTGCGTGTGTGTGTTAGTTTGCCTGTGATTGATGATCGCCATGACGCTGGTGACGGCTCACAAATGGATGGCAGTCATGCTGCGCCTCTAGTGGCTGGTGCAGTGAATGGAGCTGCTGCCGGTCCGGTGCACTATCCACGCTGGTTTACCATCTCACACATTGAATCTCGCCAGTGTGACCTTGCAGCTACCATGCTCTATGCTGCGAGAGGTACTTGTTAGCAGCAGTTTTTAGGCCATATCACATGCACACAGTGCATAGATGCAGCATATTGCTACAGATGTCGCACGTAGCATGGTCTGAGTGTATGTGTGTGTGTTCATTGTTTGTTGTTTGCTGAGTTGTGCAAAAAATGGTTGAAACGATCAAGATGTTATTTGGAGGGCTGACTCAAGTCAATCTAAGCCCTGCCCCATACGAGGCGTTAATGCGCCCGTTTCATTTGATGATATTGGCAATATATAAATTGTTTATTTGTTTACTGCACTTCCTTACTTTTCTTTTTTAATACTTCCTTCCGTATACTTTCTTCCTTACTCATTTACTTCCTTACTCATTTACTTCCTGAATTATGTACTCCTACTATTATTATCATATTTTTCGTTTTTAATTGTTTTACTCCAAAGAATTAATCCCTATTAATTTTAATATTTACAATATAGCTCTAGCTTAAAGGCACGATGTAACCTGAATTGTGTGGAAAGCGCCATTAAATTCCAACCAGCCTTCCAGAATAGACTGGTTAGACCCATTCCATTTCTAGGCCGAAGGTCGTAGGGGGTAACCAAACATGGCATTAGTTTTTGTATTAATTTTATGTTGTAGTATATTTTGATGTGGATGCATGTTTTGCTTTTGTTCTGTTTGATTTAGTTTTTCATCACTAAGCCAAGAGATTGACTTGGAAGAACGTCGATGAAATGACCTTTTTGTGTCGGGTGGGACGTAAAACCTTAACTCCATCAATCAACCAAGGATGGAGGTCAAGATTGGACAAACCCATTTGCCATTGTGAGGGGTGACAAGATGGTGGTGCGGCCTTTTGCCAAATTACTTTAGACACTTGTTGATCTTTTGATACTTCGCCGCCAGATGCTGTTCATGTTACCCAACCAACAGGGTCTTAACGGTGACATGTCCTAGGTTTTGATCACATGCATCTGCAGTATATGGGGTGACAAGATAGCGGTGCGGCCTTTTGCCAAATTACTTTGATGTTTGGACACTTGTTGATCTTTTGATATTTTGCCGCCAGATGCCTTTCATGTTACCCAACTATGACGGGTTAAGGCCAGTGTATGTATGTGCACATGGCAGATGAGACGGTGCGCTTGCGTGCCGTGCTGGAGTCGGCCCAGTGTAACATCTACAGCTCTCGTCAATTGTTCAAGCTGGCTCAGGATGCGTACAAGCGTGCTGTGCCGCCGCTCAACTCCGGTGCACCACGCTGCCGACCCCTGCTTGATGCTGCACTCGAGCTTGGCCTCCAGGTTTGCTCGCATTTAAATTTATTGCAGTTCATATTTTTTTGCCTTCACCTTAAAAGGCATTATGTTTTTAGCCTGTCCTGTTGTCCCATGCAACCATTTGTTCATTCTTTCTCCCCTTCCCCTAGACACTAGACATCACCTGAGCGTGTCTGTAGCATAATAGGGAAGATAATCAGAACTGTGCTGTGCTGTGCTATGTTGTGTATAACAGTTGTGCACAATGATATGCACTCACACATGAGCAGTTCTTGCATTTTGCATGTTAGTTAGGTTTAGATTTCTTTTTGTGTGCTTTTTTAAGTTTCGTCTTTTGTGTGTTCTTTTGTGCTAGCTTAGGTCATTTTGTTCTTGCGTTGCTTGCTTTTGTTGTGGTGGGTTTAGTTTCTTCAGTACTTAGCCAAGAGATTGGCTGGGAAGAACGTCTCCGAAATGAGTGGAACATAAAACCTTAAGTCAGTCAATTGTTTGTTCTTCCATTAGTCTGGTCAGATATTGTTACCACGATATCTCGTGAATGGCTTGAACAGTTGGAAAAAACTGGAAGGGAATATTCCCTAGCCCCTACTGATGACCTAATTAGGTTCTGGAGGTCAAAGGCCAAGGTCTCAGTAGGCCATCAAGGTCAAGTATTGTCAACACCATATAAACTACTCGAGCAATCTCGATGAAACTTAAAGGAAATAACTGTTAGCCTCTACTCATCACCTGATTGTACTTTGGTGGTCAAAAGTCAAGATCACATCTTGGTTCAAATGTGTGGTGGAGAAGGCACCCATAGTGATGCTGGGGCATCACGGTCCCATCTTCTAATTCACGATCATAATGTTTGAAATTTAAATTCCAACAACGGATAACCTTGTTTTGCTGGAACTTCGGTTTAGAATGTAGTTTTATATCAAAGCTATAACCACACCAGAAGTTGGTTTAAACCAGTGCTCAGATTAAAGCAATTTAAAGCCCAGAATGTGAATAAAATATCACGTGCAATCATTGATAACTCAAAACTGCCCGCTGCCACAGTCATAAACTTTACAATCGCCATCTTGTCGTCGCGGAGCAATAAGTAAACTTGCTTCCATTTTAGTAGAGCTGTGTGTCTAAATACAGCACATAAGTTTGGTTTGAAGTGGATTGTTTAGATTGACTTTAGTTTAAAACAAGCCAGTTGTAGTTATCAGACTTCACCCACGGTGTGCAATCCCACCTCCCCCCTCTGCGGCCGATAATAGACTCATCCAGTGCTTGCAGTCAAGAGTCTGCCTCTGTCTGGACCACTAGATTTCTCAGCGGTTCAATTTTCCCTCAACTGTATATACTTCCTTGACATAAATTCCATTAATGCTAACTTAAGTTTGCTTTTCTATGTCTGTGCATCAAAGTATATTTGTTTCTCTGCCAACCTTTACCGTTATCATAGTAACAATAGCTACGTCGACCTGCATTTAGGTAATTCATGCCATTAATCGTTAAATTTTTTCTTACTTCATTTACTTTAGTTTGTGAGTAATTTTGAAATAGTCAGTCAAAATTATGCCGTTTAATAATAGGAAATAGAATTCTGTTTGACTTTGACTTTACAGTAAATGCGTGAATCTGACCGAAATCTGTCTTTCATAGCGAAATTCATACCGCTACAAAGCATTGTAAGTGGGGAAGAAAACCCTCCAAAACTGCCCCTCTTGGGATTTCGTCATCCTGCCTGAGGAGGACTGAACCACAGCCATAGGCAATATGCACAATAAATTCGGTAAAGATTGCCCATGCCATTCCAGAGATATCCTTGCAGACAGACAGACACACACATTTGCAACCGCTGCTGCGGGTTAAGTAACAAATGTTCTGCCTTAAGTTTGGTTGTAAACTTAGTCTAGAAAACAGAGTTTTTTAGCTTAAACTCTAAACTAGTTTTGGAACCAATCTGCATTAGCAGTGTTATTTTTGCATGAATTTAAATGATGAGTTTTGGTTTAAAACTGAGTTTAAACTAAAGTTTAAGCAAGTCGCCCAATGTTTTCTGTAATTTCCACAGTTGGTAATGTTGTGCTCCGGAAGTACGTTGAAGTTGTGTGTGGTCACAGGTGGTGCGCGTGACGCTGACTCGGCCCAGCTGGCATCGCAGTGATATGGTCCAGTGGCTTGTGTCGTGTGCTACTGAGCTCGGCTATGAAGCTCTCATATCGCTGATGAAAAGCTGGTATACACTCTTCACGCCAGCTGAGGCTACCAGTCAGTTTCTCATATTTTTTGTGACGTAATTTATCAGGCTACATGGAAACAGTGCTTTAATACTCTTAGCAGTTTTTATTCTACACAGTTACCTCTGCATAAAGTATTGGCTGTTGATATCGAACACATATTATTACTGGCCTGCCTAATGGGCCAGTATTGTTTTGCTGGCTGGCGTCTGTCGTCGTCGTCTGTAACGCTGCCGACATGCGGGCTGGCCGGTTGCTGGGAGCGTGGGACCTTGGCGTGGGAACACTGCTGGCGGTTGGGCTGGCCGGGCACATAGACAGTCGGCGTGCCGGCGGCCGGGCACGTGGGAGGTTAGGCGGCCGACATTGCACTGCAGGCCGGTCGTGTTACATTCCGTTTGGGCGACGCTATGTTTTTTTTTACTTTTTTATAATGTGTCGTGTATTATGTTTGTTTTTAAGGCAACACGTGCAAAGAATTGTCCACATTATCATAGGCCACATTGCATGATGTCCTTTATCTGTCTGACCTGTGTGGCTTATGACTGAAGTGCAGAAGTCTGAAAGCTCATATTTTATGTACAATATCCACCGTTATTTGTGAAATTCTGTTGAGGTCATGCTGTGCAAAATCAGTCACCATTAGTATAGCACCCAATGCTCAAAATCACCAGATGCTGATGATACGTTGTGATTAGTTAATGCACTGGCCTATGAGCACTGTCGGCATACAGAATGTTGTATCCTGGTTGCAGATGGTAATAATTGCAATTTGTTTGTCCAAAACTGTGGAAGAATTAAGTTTTAGTTATTTGGCACTATTGGCTGCAGCAGGCTAGACTGGCTGATGATGCAAATGTAGCTTATTTTTTAAACAGCATTGCCATGTCATGGAATCTTCTTGATACTCTTGACTTACTGAGTTGGCCACCGCTTCAGCAGCGGTTGTAACCGAACGAGTTATTCAGTGCTGCAACATCACAGTTGCTGCAGATGCAAATGTTTTCAATTTTCTAACTGCTTAAAAAGTAGTCAGCCAGGTTTATGTACTCAAAATGTTTGCAGATGGAAATTTATATTTATAGTGACTGCAGTGATGACACATTGTTTTTTGTATCAAATTGCAGCCACTGTTGCCATGACGATCGTCTCCCCGGCAACATTAGTGCATTTGGATCTGGACTTCGTTCGTCAGGAAGAGCTGGCGGCATGTGCGCGCACGCTGGCGATGCAGTGCGTGACAAAGGATGCAGCCAGCTGTGCTCTTAGTGCCCTAGCATTATGTGAGACGAGTGCCGCTGCATTTGACAGTACGTACCACATTGTGGCAGCAGCCGCCAGCCGTGGTGCGATGACACCAACTCAGCTGTTTGCCATTGCGCGGTACCTGGAACGCCGTGGTCATCCGCGCCGCGCGCATCGTGCCGCACTGCTGGCGATGCGTGGACTCAGTGTTGCCGCCGGGCAAGACGCCCACCCCGCGCTCGCTGACGTACGATGGGCCTGCTCTCTGGCCCGCTCCGTTGGTGCAGACGAACTCTCGAGCATGTTGGCCGCACTGATCGAGAACGTTCACTGCGCGACCGTGCTGTCGGACGTTTTGCGACGCTGTGCCGCACCCAGTGAGGGAAAAACGGCTGCAGCTCCACTCTCGTATGACCGGCCGCCACTTGCTTCACTTCTGAGTGCAGCACTGGCTGCCTACGTGAGTGCCGCTCATGCCCGCCTGGCTCACATCAGCCCGCGGCACTATGCAGACTTCATTGAATTTCTCGTTCAGGCAAGGGACACGTTTCGACTGGCAGCTGACGGGCCAGTAAGATTTGCTCAGCTTGTTGACAACATGAAACTCGTCTACAAGGGAAAGAAAAAACTCATGCTGCTGATTACTGAACGTTTTGGACCATAATCTCCTTGGCCTTTCGGCCACCCACCGTGTTTATGTGTTTGTGTGTGTGCATTTGTGTGCAACCTATTTATATGTTCACAGTGTTATTTGTATCCTAGTTGGTTTCTGTTCCGTTGCTGTACATATATACAAGTTTTTATTGGTACCTGATTACCCCTGATGCTGGGGTTTGGTTTTTAATGGATGTATACAGATGTTTTTCTGTAGATTGTTTAATTCATTATTTAGTGCATGATCATATTTGTCTTAGGATAAAATGATGTCGTTTGTTTTCTTGAATAGCTGCTAGGAGAACGTAGTAATTTATATGAAAATTTTGAGCAATATAGTTGAAGGAATGCAGATTTATGAGAATAGTTTGTCTAAATTATTTTGCAAGAGGTAGCAGAATGAGGGCGCCAGTTGCTGTTGCAGCAGCAATTGGATTTATTGTTGATGATAAATATTTAGTAAGTGGTTGTAAGTGTTTAAAAGTATTGAGTAAAATGGTTGATGACAGAGGATAGAGTCTTGGTGGAGTTAGGACACTGGTCAGTCTGCTAACACAAGTCTGGGTTATAGTCAGCTTCGCATTTTCTGCACAGCTAAAAAGATCAGTGAAGTAAAATGCTGATTTCTGTACTGTTTTTCTCAGTCAGTGTCTTTAGTCTATCAACACTTTATCTTCCGTCAGAAAACATCTTTAAGTGTTTTCCTTCTTTTTGTAGATAACATTTAATGAATTGTTGGTGCTCAGTAGTAAAATCTCAGTGCTCTAACAACATGTCCTCATTATGTTGCTTCGAGCAAAGTAGATTCAAGTTTTTGATGACTGTTTTCAGATACATATAATCTGAATTACGTCAGCTATATTATTTGGAAATTCTTATTCATATTGGTTAATTTTCCTAAGAAAGCAAGAGTTACCTTTGTTTCTCTAAACACATTGTACATACAAACTGGCATTGACCATGTGTAGAATGATGAATCTAGACGTTACTTTGTGCTTTAATCGTGAGAATTTCTTAGTGTATGTTTAAAATGGTGATCTTATAGCAGCACTCTGTGCCCATTGGCTTTCCTGCTCGTCAGCTTATATGATGCATTTATGCTGCCTTTCTAGCAGAAGTGATCATATCACGTATACTGATGGGTGCATAATAATGTGGAACCTATTATTATGGCTTTGGTTTTTATGGGATTTTTGTGTCAAAACTCATGTGTTCCTTTATTAATGCTGCTGACCCTGAACCAAAGCACAGTCCTGTATCATCTCCAACAACTAGTTTACACCCTTTTCACAGACTGACAGGTAGTAGATAGATGTATTTGAATGCAGCGACAAAAAGAGCGAAAGTTCCTGACATGTTGACACCATATTTGTCAGTTTGAATTCTGGAATCAAAAATGGCTGTACCATTATAAATGGGCCCAATTAAGTTTCTTTAGATATGGTGATGCATTCACTATTTTCATATGTTTAGCCATTTGAAAGTTATAATTTATTCAATAATAATAACACCAATGATAACTAGATAACCTGTAAGAGTTTGTATGTGTATCTATGATGAAGAATGTGCCTTCATACATGTTCTGTGTCAGTTTAACATATGCACGCTTCACAGCGCCTTCCTTTTTTTCTCTTGGCTGTGTATCGCCAATTATGCTTCCATTGCACTCCTTTTTTCTGCTGCAGAATTCAGATAGTTTAGCCATCATGATAATTGTTCTCGCCCTTTCGGCGGATTAGATATCGTAGTAGTAAAAGTTTTCCACGGTGTCGGGAGTATCATATATGCACATGTGTGTGTGTGTGTGTGTGTTCACGTGTCTGCGTGTTTTAGCCGTGTTTGTGACATTGTGTGTCTGGTCTCAGAGATGGACTTTATTACTGGTGTTGACATTGCAAAGATTTTGGTGGCACTGTTGTGATGAATGCTGCAGTGCTACATGAGTACTTGTACTGCATCTAAGGTGTCTTTTGGTGACATTTTGTGTTCTGCTTCTGCATTACTTAATCTGTTTTTCTGTTGTTTGCTGTAGTGTTTTGTTGTTGTGGCATCAATGCGTTACGATTTTGTGTAATATCGGCAACATTTTGTTTATTTTTAGCCATGTAGTGCTCTGATGGGAGCTGACGGTCGGAAGGTGTAGGATATTATTTGCTGCACATTTGTCAGTTTTGTGAAGTCTAGGGTTTTCAGTGGTGAACGTGTATGATGACTGTTGACAAATGTTTACACATTGTTTGGGCTGGTTGAGGAGATTGTCTCCAAGGATACCAGCTCACGCAGATGTGTTTTTCTGACAACTTTGGTCGCAAGTTGTAACTTTGACAATCTGACACCGCTCTGTAGGCATCTTGTAAGCAGTCTTTGTTGAAAGCTAAGCACCAATTGACTACTCAGTTGTTTCCGTGATTATTTATGTCACCCAGTTGTTTTTTGTTAATGGCATCCAGTTTTCTGACGCAACAGTAATGTAGATTCAGGTTTGCTTGCAATCATTTGTTTCGTACATATTGTGTGCAAGTAAGTTAGATGTTTTTGCCGTACTGATAACTCATACAGGTTGCAGTGGTAGCTGTTATGTTTATCGTGACAGCCGCTGGATAGATCCATACTGCAGTGCCTAGGTTGACTGAGCCACCGGCCCTCCATGAGATGTCTAAATGAGTATCACTTTTCGAGTTGAGTAATAATAATAATAATAAATGGTAATGGTGAGTGTGGATGGTAGTAAACTACTAGTGAACTCACAGCTCAAATTGTTTGGCTTGGTCTGAGGTTAGTTGCCACATAACATTAAGTCTGTATTCATCAAAATATGCTGGGTGAACTGTTGCAATGGCTGTCATTATTATTATTATTTTAACCAGTGGTAGCATATAATCCCATAGGATAATAAACATTTGGTTGTTATTATTTCTGAACAGCAGATGTTGTGCATTTTTCTCAGTTTATAGCTACTGGTGAAAGATGTTTTTTCCATTAATGTTATACACTCCTTTGTTCGTAAGTTTGGTTGTGCCCACCAGTACATTATAACTTTTGCAGCGTCAGAACTCCCTCCCCTACAGTAGACAGCACCTGAGCTTTGATGATTGTCCAGAGGTTGTTCTGTTCTTTAGCCGTCCTTGATCTGAGGGTTGGCCACACCATGGACGTACTTTCTTGATTTATATCTGTCGTACGTCATTCTGATTGACTCTTCCACTGGGAGTCCTGTCCATGTATTGATGTTGTCCATCCAGGCTGTGCATGGTCTTCCTCGCCTGCGTGCACCTGGCATCATTCCTTGCATTATCTCTTTCTCCAGGCAACTCCTTTGTTTCCTCATGGTGTGACCATAGTATGTGAGCTTCCTTGCTTTGACAGTGTCTAACGATTACAGCTTTACTCCAGCTTTGTTAAGAACCCACTCATTTGTTTTCTTTGCTGTCCACAAAACCCGCAGAATCTCGCTCAGCTATTTCATCTCTGTCCAAAGGTTAGGAGGGAAAATAATCAGAAATGTTCTGTGCTGTGTTGTGTCCAACACTTGTGCGCTATTATATGCACACACATTTGCATGTTCGTTTAGGTTAAGATTTCATTTTTATGTTATTGTTTAGTTTTACCATTTATGTGTTTTTGAGTTAGCTTAGATCAGTTTATTCCTTTGGTGTTGTGTTGGGTTTAGATTCTTCAGTACCAGTCCAAGAGATTGGCTGGGAATGACCTGTTCTGTGTCAAGTGGGCTGTAAAACCTTAACTTGATCAGTCAGTAGCATGAGAGTGGTTTCAGCTCTGTTCTGTTTCTGATACCACCATGGACTTACAGGTTTTAGTGAGAATCAAATGCCAGACTCACATTGTTCAGTTGAGGGTCCATCATCTTCACCATTGAACTGCAGCCACTGCGTTAATTAACCATTGCTGACTGTAGTATGTCATTAGATGTGCTACTGTCAACATAATGGCATACTGGAGTCATTAGCAGTTTGTGGTACTCGTGGTTGTGTTTAGTGTTTGTAAAGTTATAACCCTAATGGTGCATGCTACCTAAATTGCGTTGTAAGTGCCGTTAAATCGTATCCAGCCATCCAATCAAGTGTAGAAAGATTTGTGTTATGATCACAGATTTACTTTTGCAGTGATGTTGTGCAATGGATTTGTCAGATGCTGCAGTATTTTCTGCATGATATCATTTTTCTGTATGATATGTGTCATTTTGTTGGGATTTTCGTTGTATGCACATGACATTTGTGAGTTGGTCAAATGCTGCTGCTAAATGTTTCATTATATATGTTGATTTCTTATTTGTACAGTACTGACTGGATGGAAAAATTGGTAATCTCATTTCTTCCAATATAACCATTTTTGTTTGCCTGAGAGACATGACAAGCATTAAAGTTTGTCGTGAAGCTGTTTTGTTTATTTAGGTAAATTTATTTTTTAATAGGGATGTACCAGATTTCCAATTTTTCAAATAGGGTTGGAGCCTGGCCTGGCCAGATTTGCTTACTGAAAACTGGCCGGAGTGGTGAAATTCTATTGTGATATTTTATTCCACACTTCAGCAGTGAGTCACAAGTCACAACTCATATCACTAAATGTCGTGTGTATTTTTAAAACATGTATCATGTAATGTTGGTGTTTCTGTTGTAATAAAAAGAGTCATTATTTTACAAAATTGTCTAAACAAATTTTTGATGATATATGTCACAGTTACAATGCATAATTTATTGCTTTTTAATTGTCAACAGCCAGAAAGTGATTGGTTTTAAAAAACCAGCAAATATGGCCGCAAATTTGGCCGCATCAGACTTGGCCAGATTTGCAAAAACAGCCGGATTTTGGACTTGCAAGAGCTGGACCCGAAATCTGATACATCCCTAATTTATAAGTGTGTCTAGAACTTAGATTTTGTTACATTGTTTCTTTACTGATTTGTGTAGTATCAGCAACAGAAAAGAAAATGTCTCCATAAAAGTGTACTGTTATGTTAGCTGCTCAGCAAGGAGCTGTTATTGTTTGAATTCATACAAAAGTCTATATCCAATATCTTGAAATTTTTTTTGGAGTTATTGTATGTTTTTAGTAAATGCTACTTATTGTTGTATGGTTAAAGGACTGGTTCTTTAAAGTTTTTCTTTCACTTTACATTAAAATAATTTTGTCTGTCAGCTTGTTTCATTTTAGTAATATTCCGAGAGTATAAAGATGTCAATAAAGAGGTTGATTGCAGCATACTACTGCAGTAGCTATGTTAGTTTGATATCTGGCTTGCCATTTGTTGCATTTAGAAGCACATGACATATTTGTATGTCATACACATAAATTTCATTTGCTTGATATGCTAAATGGATAAGTTTCTCCATGTATGTTTTATTTTGTCGCTAACATTGATGAACTCATCAATCACTCATCTTGGAAAAATTTGTATTGAAAGTCCTGAAAAATTCTGACAAATCAACCAACCAGCCTTTCCTTTTTTCTGAAATATATGTACAAAAATGTTGCATGACATATTTTCTGGTGATAATGTCATTTTTGCATGATAAAGAGATGTGATTTTTAGGTTGTTAGGTATGATTAAACTAACCGATCCCACTGCAGTTCACTTTACAGCACTTACTGGTGTTGTTTACCTCCACAAAGCTTGTGGCCATGAGGTGTTTGGAATTTGTCATTCTGTCTGCTTATCTGTGTCTCAGCATTATTGCCAAAAACTGTGGAAGAATTTTCGTAGACATTTGGGAAGGAGCTTGCCTTGGTACTTGGAATAGTCGACTAGATTTTGAAGCTGCTCACCCCATAGTAAGAGGTCTTGCACCATTTCATTTCTGATGAGCAGAACGTGTTCTGAGATTGATGCAGATTTGATGACTTCAGTGGGGTGAGGGGGAGATAGCATGGGTTGGTCATGCACAAAGCTTACCACTTCCATACATTGATTCCAGAATAGCCGTCTGTTGACTTGCTGGAATTTGCCTATAATTGGATTGTGTCGAAAGCACCATTGAACCCTAACCAACCTACCTCCATTTTAATTTGGCTTGTGATAGTTTGACAGTCAATGAGCAGTTAATAGCACTGAAAAATGTACAAAAACGGTCCATTTCATACTATAACAATATAACGTATAATATATCACAATTATATATTATAATTGTTATATTTGTTATATAATTATATATCAAATATCACAATTTGATTTTGATTTTTTCTTCCCCAGACCCGGTGGGAGGGGAGACCCCTTCGTGATACCTACTCCATGGCTTTCACCCAATAAAACCCGCCCATTATTCACCCCATGTTTAGACCTGATGATGTAAATATATGATGTGATATATAAGTAAGTAAATAAGTAACATCTTCTGAATGTGGGAATTTTTTTCAGGCTTTGTGGAGGTATGCAGTCTCTGAGCACTTTCTAGTTGTTTTGTGTTGTGTTGTTCAGTACGACTATTTTGTTTTTGTTTGTTGATTTGTGTTATCATTTGGCAACATGTCGTGAATTTTTGTTTCTGCATGCACATTATTCTGTTGCGTCTTTGGTGTCTTGTCTTATTTGTAATTAGTGCTGAGCAAATGATTAATGTCATGAGTGTACAGTGAGAAACTATCATGTTACGTGTGTTGTGTATTATTGTGACATAATATAGCACACAACTGAACAAACAGCTATACTTTACTGCTGTAAGAAATTCACGAGTTTGATGTAATTTTACGTGCATGTTTGTGGATTTGCACCAGTTATCACAAAGATTTGTTTTCGGAATTAGTAGTAGAAGAAAATCAGAGAGGCAACCAGGTAATTTAGGTTCAACTTGAAAATGCCAATTATAATGGCATACCTGTATGCGGATTTACTGCGGTTAATCTGTATTATGCACCACATAATGCAGATTAACCACAGTAAATCCGCATATGCGCTATTTCTAAACTCTGTGTCTGCTTTTGAAATACCTTGGTTCTGTAATGACAGTGATTGTTTAAGTTAAAATTGTCAGTGGAAAATGTTGTAGTTCATTTTTGCAGTATGCAGTGTGATTTCGTTTGCATTTTGGTAGAACATATTGTACATTAATATTGTGTTGATTAAGTATGTAAACCATCAAATAAGTTGTCTAACATGAAATTTGCCGGCTATTCAGTACCGACAATGATCAGATTTAGGGGTGTTCAGACTGTTAGGCTGAACAGGACCCTGCAAATTGAGGAGCCTCACATTCAGAAATGCATAGCATCGCTAGAGTCGGAAATGAAAAAGAAGGTAAGTAAGGGTCAGAGCCCTGACCCCACATTTGTATCAAACAGGGCGCCACATCTGTAAATCTGGTGCTGACAGTACGTAATTTCACGGTGGTTCAACATAATGCTATTTGGTTTTTGCAATTTAGTTGATCTGTCTGTTGAATTTAGGCTTCGATGATGATGTGTTGTATGTACATTCACAAGTGCTGCCTGTTTTGCATAATGCACTTTTGCTGACAGTTTCCTCAGCAATGCATAGTCAATTACTAGCCGGCATCTGCTATCGGCCGATAATTCAAAATTACTATCAACTGCTAGTAATTTCGAATTATCGGCAGTAGCAGTAGACTAGCAGTAGATTTTGTTCTCCTAGTAATCCACTGCCATGACTGTTCTGCGTGTACCAGAAGAAAGAATAATGTTCCATTCAGTGGATAATATTCTCCACCAATTACAAAACGAAATTGTTTGTAGTTATTGGCCTGATCTAACCCGGTATTTTTGCTAACTTCATTTGAAACCATGATGTCATGTCAACATGTTTGTGATACAGCATTAAATCTTCATTAAACAAACTAATCCTTCGAATTCCTATCCCATATAGAGATCTCAAACCTATTCTCAACAAATATATTCATAACAAGTGGCAGCAAACTTGGAACTCACAGACACAAAGTAAACTCTACCATATTTATCCAACAATACCTTCTTACTCCACTCTTCTTCATATCAACGAAAGGACCAAATCTAATATAATCGATTATGCATTGGACATACTTGTTTAACACATTCTTATCTTATTGAACACACAGATCCTCCAAAATGTACAGACTGTAATCAACTTCTCTCTGTCAAACACATACAAACAGAGTGTACTTCTTATGGTCAAACACGACATCAATTCTATTCCTTTACTGACGTTAAAAACATCTTAAATCATACACCCGGCCAAAATATTCTAAATGTTATTTAAAAAGTCAACTTATATGACCAGTTATTTGTAAATAAGAAATTTACACAAATTATACTTTTTTAATAAAATCAGTAACCAATTATGACTTACTTGTTCAGTCTAAATCTACTGTTATTGTTATATTTTTCCTTTTTTAGTTATCTTACCCCAAGAATTAATACTTATTAAATTTTAATATTTATAATATAGCTGGACCTTAAAGGCACGATATGACCTAAATTGTGTCGAAAGCGCCGTTAAACGTCAGCCATCCCACCATTAAACCCCAACCATTCAACCTTGTGATACAGCAAGTGTCTGCATTTCAGCACATTAAGTAGTACCAGTAAGTGGTATGCAGCATTACAATCACAGACTCACGGGCACTGCTTGCCCATTTGCATTGCACTGCATGACAGCTGGTGTTGCGTCTATTGCACACTGTTTCGTAATCTATACACTTACTATTACTGCAGTTTTATTTGCAGTGATATCATCATAGCGTTTGTGTTAAATATACACTTTTTTCGTCAGAGCCCTGCACGTTTCTGTGTTTGTCTTATCTACTATTGCAATTCTGTGCCGTTTTGTGGTTTGTATTGTTTTGTAGAAATATTATGTTCTTACCCCTTTTGTTTCTCATGAATCCTAAAATTTATCACAGTATTTGCTGAAAATTTGAAGGCTTTTGTAAACAGTTTCTATGTCCAAGAAAAACGACACATACTAAACACTGATAAGTAAATGGTCCTGTATAATATAAAATAATGCTGATCACATAGATTATCGTATGTAATGCTTAGTTTGTTGTTAATTGTGATGTGCTTCTATCCTTAGCATGTGGCAGCATGCTGCTGTTGTGCCTCCTAGTGGGCTATCATGCATTCATTCAGTGGTTGCATTTTGCACTTAATTTGTGGCCAGTTAAATTGCACTTTGTGCATGTGATTGTAAATACACTGCATTGTGTGGCTGAGCTGTCAGTTGAATTCGATGCAAGTATTCAGTTTATCATGCTGATTGATTATGTAATAAATGCTGTCACTTTATTTTGCGAGTTTGGTTATACACTCAAAAGTGTTGCCACAAATACTGTCACTCCAATGAAAGTTCATACTAGAAAATGGTCCTCGATCGAGATTTGAGGTCAAATTAACCGTGTTACTGTGTTACCACACCCGTATGCACTGGACACTGACCTTGATCTATGACCTACTTTCAATCCCAGTTGAGCTAACAAACACACCCACAAACTCAGTTTAAAGGTCAGTCGGTCCAAAAGATAGAGTGAAAACAAACGGACAGAAGGATGCTACCGATTTGTTAACTTTCCCGGCTAACGTGGTTGATAAATATCAACAGCATTGTGCCTCATGATTTGTAACCTGAACATTTTTTGATTACAATCACTAAATTACAGCTTTTAACACCAAGTATAGTTGCCATTTGTCGCTACATTACATTTTTGTGGCATTCACCATTGTTGCTTGTAAATCTTATGTGGAGTTGCCATTGTCAAAATTGGTGTAGGATATTGTTGATTTAAAGCATAAAGAGTAATTACAATACTTAGGCTTGACTCTATCAGAAAAAAAGTGTCAGAAAGCGACTTAATTGAAACATAAAATAATGAATGTACAGAATATTTGGTTAAATTTGTTTACTCATTAAATGTTAATATTTCTAATATAATCTTACCTTAAAGGTGCGATATGACCTACATTGTGTTGAAAGCGCCGTTAAACTCCAATCAACCAACCTTGGGTTTTTTGATGTATTTGAGTGGACAGACAGACAAACACACTGATTGCAATACTTTGGAAGTTTGGACCCCTGGTGGGGGATGTAGTAAGTCCTATGAATATGATACCATGGTTATACCCCTTTCTTGTGGCAGTTTTGTGTAGCAGTTACGGCGTTGGGCGTGTCAACGAAGTTACTCTATGGGGGTGGAGGGGGCAGTTTTGGTACCGTGGGTGGGAGGTCCCCCAGTTGCTTGTTTTGGGTTTTACCTAAGAAGCTTACCAAAGCCAGATCAACACAGAAAAGATATTATACAATAAGAGTCGTTAGACACTGATATGTTATAGGAACTGAAGAACAGCAATCAGTGCCAATTACACAAGATACCACATTGAACTGACAGATTGGTTTTGTGGTGGTTGGTTAATTTCCACCCTGTTGTAGGAACTAGCATAATAACTTAATGAGCCTCCCTTATCCTTTCCCATTTTGGGTCGTCGCTGAACAAAAAGGCACCGAGGTCGTGAGGTTATTGTGTCATTGGCCATCCTTAACCTGACGGAACTAACTAAATCTCCACCCAAGATCTTGTCCCCAATATAGTCTATTTTTGTGCTAAAAGCGGGCGTTAATCTCCCTACCAACCAACCGAAGTTACTCTACATTGAGCCCGGTTAGTAATAGGATGGGTGACCATTTTTGGGCGGGCATACCACTTTGATATGCAAGCAGCCACTCAGGCCAACTCAGCCTGGCCATCCCTCCGTGGGTAGGCGCAATGAGTTTTGGCTCATGATGGTTTCAGCCACCGCTAAAAAAGAAACAGTTCTACGTAACAGTAGGCCCTATTACCAGGACTGTTGGTAATACTGATTATCGGTCGTATGCTGGCTTAACTGGGTCTAACAACCCTCACTGGCTCACTATGCGAAATCTTTCTTTTTGTTAATTCTTGTTCTTCCTCTTCTTCTTCTAACTTATGTTGAAAGTGCCGTTAAACTCCGACCAACCAACTAACCCTTCTTCTTCTGATGAGAACTAACTTGTTAGAATACTTGAAGGGCGGGATAAAACTTCTAACACTAACACTGCGGCATAGAGTTCAACAGTACCGTACTCAACAGGACGATTTTGAGGCATAAGCACAGCGAATGTAGCTAGTGTGGCAAAATACTTATTACTGGCCCGCCGCCAGCCTAATGGGCCAGTATTGTTTAATTGCTTTGTTGGCTGGCGTCTGTCGTCGTCGTCTGTAACGCTGCCGGCGGTCGAACCGGCCCGGCGCATAGATTGGACGTTC
>Ga0209780_1000108_pt1 | contig 35283 bp, 37 predicted proteins | sample WorMetexBAHAMAS2_FD_187384 | JGI IMG/M metagenome (GOLD analysis project Ga0209780, IMG submission 187384) | Marine gutless worms symbiont microbial communities from Max Planck institute for Marine Microbiology, Germany - Inanidrilus exumae... | ecosystem: Host-associated > Annelida > Digestive...
GCTTCGGCGCCGCCACCGACGGCACCTGGCCGTAAGGTGGCGGGGGCGGCGGCACGCTGTCGGGCATTGCCGTCGCCGCCGGGGGCAAGGCCGGGGCAGACGGCAGTGTGGGGGGTTGAGCCGTCGGCGGTGCCGAAACCTGCGGAACCTCGCCGCCGGGCGATGCCGTGGACATAGGATCCGCCGCGGTTCCGGCGGTCGCCGCGACCATCGCTTGCGCCCGGCTCGTGGCTGCCTGGGTTTGGCGTTGAGCATCCTGCCCGGCCGCCGCGACCGAACCGGCTGCCGCGGATGCGGTGGACGTGGCGTCGGACGAAAGGTCGAGATCCGGTGGCGACGGCGGCCGAGACACTTCCGGCAACGTGGACGGGGTCGTCCTCAGCGCCTGTTCGGGCGCTCCCTGCAACGGCACCTGCTCGGCATAGGCGCGCCCGGTCCGATCGGCAACAAGTCCTTCGGCCAGGGCCCGACGTTCCCCGGCGCTGCTGGTGACCGGCCGCTCGGGCACGTCACCCAGGGTCGGGAACGGCTGGTCGGCTCCGGGAGTCGTCTCCGGCGCCTGATAAACCCCGTCGGCGTTGGCCTGCTCGACATCTTCGTCCTCGCCGACCACCAACTCCTCGACGCCCTTGTACCACTCCACCGGGTTGACCTCGTCGGGAACCGACGAACACCCGCCCGTCAAGGCTGCCAGGCAGACCGCGACGGCAACGGCTTTGACCGTCAGCCGAATACCCACGCTGACTCCCTCGTCTCGCTCGATATCAGTGATTTCGGTGGCCATATCGCTTGCCATTCCGCCACCCGTGGCCGCCCCCTGCCCTCGTCGTCCGGCGACTCCGACATTGCCGGAAGGTGGTTAACGGATTATAAACGCTCTCGGCGGTTACGACGCGGCGCGCCCGCCTCCGAATGTCTTTCGTACCGCAAGAAACATAGGCGCGGGCATTCAGCCCTGCGGCCTTTATTGCTAGCTCTAGGGGATCATAAAGGATTGAGTCATGGCCGATCAACAAGGCACAGAGCTGAAGCTGCCCGACCCGGCTGAGCTGTCGAAATCGATGGCGGAAATCGCCGAGCGCAGCCAGCGCATCCTCACCGACTGGTTGTCCCAGAACGGCCAGGGTGGAGGAGGCAACTCGGGGATGGCCGACCCGTTGAATATCGGCAACACGTTCCTGGAATTGACATCGAAGATGATGGCCGATCCGGGCAAGGTCGCCCAGGCGCAGATGAGCCTGTGGCAGGATTACATGGCCCTTTGGCAAAACACCGCCAGCCGGATGATGGGACAGGACGTCGAGCCGGTCATCCAGCCCGATAAGGCGGACCGCCGATTCAAGGATCCGGGCTGGGAAGAGAACGAGGTCTTCAACTACATCAAGCAGTCTTACCTGCTGAGCTCGCAGTGGCTGACCGACACGGTCCGCGATGTGGAGGGCCTGGACCCCAAGACCCAGGAAAAGGTGGAATTCTATACGCGGCAGTTCATCAGCGCCATGTCGCCGACCAACTTCGCGTTCACCAATCCAGAAGTCATCCGCGCCACCATCGAGAGCGGCGGCGAGAATCTGGTCAACGGCCTGAAGAACGTCTTGAAAGACTTGGAGCGGGGCAAGGGTTCCCTCCGGATCAGCCAGACCAACTACGACAAGTTCGTGGTCGGCGAGAACATCGCCACCACGCCGGGCAAGGTCATCTTCCGCAACGAGATGATGGAGGTGATCCAGTACACGCCCACCACCGAGCAGGTGGTGAAGCGGCCGCTGCTGTTCGTGCCGGCGTGGATCAACAAGTTCTACATCGTCGACCTGCGACCGAAGAACTCCTGGGTCAAGTGGGCGGTGGACCAGGGCCACACGGTGTTCATGATCTCGTGGGTCAACCCCAACGAGGAACTGTGCCAGAAGTCGTTCAGCGACTACGTGACCGACGGCACGCTGAAGGCCCTGGACGCGGTGGAGAAGGCCACCGGCGAAAAAGAGGTGAACGCGGTCGGGTACTGCATCGGCGGAACGCTGCTGGCAGCCACCCTTGCCCATCTGGCGGACAAGGGCGACACCCGCATCAAGAGCGGCACCTTCTTCACCACCATGCTCGACTTCTCCGAACCGGGCGAGCTGGGCGTGTTCATCGACGAGGCCACCATCTCCTACCTGGAAGGCGAGATGGAAGAGCGCGGCTATCTGGACGCTGCGGAGATGGCGACCACCTTCAACATGCTGCGCGAGAACGACCTGATCTGGTCGTTCGTGGTCAACAACTACCTGCTGGGCAACGATCCGTTCCCCTTCGACCTTCTGTACTGGAACTCCGATTCCACGCGCATGCCCTACGCCATGCACAGCTACTACCTGCGCAACTTCTATCAGCGCAACAAGCTGGTGGAGCCGGGAGGAGTCGAGATCGCCGGCAAGCCCATCGACCTCAGGAATATCAATATTCCCACGTACTTCCTGTCGGCGCGTGAGGATCACATCGCGCCCTGGACGGCCACCTACAAGGGAACACAGGTGCTTTCGGGGCAGAACCGCTTCACGCTGGCTGCGTCGGGACATATCGCCGGGGTGATCAACCCGCCTGAGGCCAACAAGTACTGCTACTGGACCAACGCCAAGTCGCCGGCTAACTCCGACGAGTGGCTCGCCAAGGCGGCGGCCAAGGACGGCTCCTGGTGGCCGGATTGGGACGCCTGGGTCAAGAAGCTGTCCGGCAAGGACATGGTGCCGGCCCGTGAGCCCGGCAGCGGCAAGCTGAAGTCCCTGGGCGATGCGCCGGGTCCGTACGTGAAAATGAAGGCCTGACGCTGACGCCTCTGCGTCACTGTTTGTCTGTTGGCGGCCGGGCTCCAAGCCCGGCCGTCGGCGTTTCGGCATCGATATCGACGATCAATCAGGGAGCTCGCATGAGACGTCCAAAGAATCGCCTAGCCGGCGCGGCGTTGGCGATATTGCTGTTTGCGCCCTGGACCGGTCCGGCCCTGGCCGATTGCCTGGACGACCTCGTCGCCGCCGGTCTCAAGATCAAGACCATCGGCATCCGCGGTGCTGTCCCCGTGACCGCTTCAGATACGGGTTTGGACCTGGAACGTGTGGTGCCCGTGCTATCCGTGGCGCCGGGCCGGCCGCGCCGGGCGATGATCATCGGCATGGCAGGCGAGGCGCCCTTGGACTGTGTGTTGCGTGTCCGTCCGGCCAGGTTTCAGGTGATCATCGACACCTCCAGCCGCAACCAGACACGGCCTGTGGCCGGCACCCGCAGCCGGCTGGCGGCCGGAACCTCAGCGGCGGGGTCGTCTGCGACCGCGCCCGACGATGGCGCGTGGACCTCGTGGATAGCCCTGGCAACGGAGAAGCAGGCCGACGAACCGCGGCCCTGGATGCCAAGGCGGGGACCGCGGTGAACGTCGAGCTCGCGGTCCTGCTGCCGATCCCACGCGGCGACGTAGAGATCCGCCTGGACAGCGGTCAGACCGTGGATTCCTTCAACATCAGCCCGAGGAAGTGAACGGGGGCGCCAACCGGGAACGTCAGTCCTTGGCGATGCCGGCAAGCAGGTCCGTCGCCGCGCCATAAGGATCCACTTCGCCGGCGACGGCGCGCTCCACCAAAGCCTGCAGATCGGCCGCCCGTTCTCCCACAAGGCGTTCACGCACAAGGTCTTCGGCCACCTTCAGCACGCGCATCCTGAGGATTTCCCGCTGCCGCACGGCCATGCCGCCGCTGGCGATCAGATGCCGACGGTGATCGCCGATGGCCGTCACCAGGTCGTCGATCCCGGAGCGATTCTGGGCACTGGTGGCCACCACCGGCACCGTCCAACCCGTATCCCGCCGCACGCCACCCAGGGTCAGCATGGACTTGAGATCGATGACCGTCTTCTCGGCTTCGGGACGGTCGCACTTGGAGACCGCGTGGACATCCGCGATCTCCAGCACCCCGGCCTTGATCGCCTGTACCTCATCGCCGAGCCCCGGCGCCGAGACCACCACCACCGTGTGGGCGGCTTGGACGATATCGACCTCGTCTTGGCCGACGCCGACGGTCTCGATCAGCACAACGTCGAATCCGGCGGCATCCAGCACGTCCACCACGTCCAACGTCGCCCGTGCCAGCCCGCCCAATGCGCCCCGCGTCGCCATGGAGCGGATAAACACGCCGGGATCGCCGGACAGCTCGCTCATCCGGATGCGATCGCCGAGAATGGCGCCGCCCGAGAACGGGCTGGACGGGTCCACCGCGACGATGCCCACGGTCGATCCGCTCTCGCGAAACCGTTGCGTAAGCGAACGGACCAACGTCGACTTGCCGCTGCCCGGAACGCCGGTCAATCCCACCACGTGGGCACGGCCGGCATGACGATGCACATCGGCGAGGACGGGGCGGTGGGCGGTCCCGGCAGACTCGGCCAGCGACATCATCCGCGCGACACCGCGCGGCCGGCCGGCCAAGACCTCGGCCAGCAAACCCCCGGCTTCGGCGTTCGGTGAAGGTGACGGTTCAGCCATCGGCGGCGGCATCGGACGTGCTGGCGGTGAGCGCCCGCAGGTATTCGTGGCCGAGACGCACATAGTGGGGAGCCGTGGACGCATTCGCTTGCAGGGCTTCTGGACTGAGCTCACGCAATTGCTTGGCCGGCGTTCCGGCCCAGAGCTGGCCGCGGCCGACCCGCTTGCCCGGCGTGACAAGGGCCCCGGCGGCGACCATGGCGCCCGTCTCCACAACCGAGCCGTCCATGACCGTGGCGTTCATTCCGATGAAGCAGCCGTCCTCCAGCGTACACGCATGAATGATCGCCATGTGGCCGATGGTGACGTCGTCGCCGATGTAAGTACCGAAGGTGTCGCGGGAAACGTGGACGATGGTGCCGTCCTGGATGTTGGTGCGGGCGCCAATGCGGATCTCGTTGACGTCGCCGCGAATCACGCAGCCGAACCAGATATTGGTGTCATCGCCGATCACCGTATCGCCGATCACCGTCGCCGTGGGGGCGATGAACACGTCCTTGCCGATGCGCGGCACGACGCCGCGATACGGCAGGATCAGGCCGGTTGTCGCCGCTGTTGCGTCCATCGTCGTTCTCCCCTCCCCGTCGCGCCGATTGCCTGTTTCGTCAGACCCCGCCGTGACGGACGGGATCGGCCTGCAACCAGTGACGCATCACGGCCGTCACCGCGTGCGGCCGCTCCATAGGCGCCAGGTGGCCGCAGTCCTCGACCACTACCAGGGCCGCCCGCGGTATCTTTTCGGCCATTTCCTCACTGGCGGCAAGGGGCGTCCGGGCATCCTGCCGCCCACACAGGACCAGGGTCGGGCAATGGATCAGCCCTAGATCGCGCCGGCTGTCCGGCCGGTTCATGATCAGCCTCTGCTGACGGAAGAACGCGTCACGGCCGACCCGCTCGGCCATCGCCAGTACTGCCGCGGTCAAGGACCCGTCGCCCAGCCGGTCCGGGTGGATCAACTGCGGCAGCAGCCGTGGAGTGACGCCCTTGAACTCGCCGCGCCGGGCCAGGTCGATCAGCGCCTGTCGGAGCGCCGTCTGTTCCGGGGTGTCCGGCCGGGCCGAGGTGTCCATCAACGCCAGCCGCATCACCCGGTCCGGCGCCTAGCGCATGACCTCCAAGGCCACGTAGCCGCCCATGGACAGCCCGGCGAGGGCGAAGGAATCCGGGGCCGCGGCCAGGATGGATTGGGCCAAGGCACCGATGCGATCGTCGCCGGTCATGTCGGACACGTGGACGTGAGCGATATCGCCCAGCGTCTCCTGCTGGTGGGACCAAAGCGCCCCGTCGCACAGCAAACCCGGCAGCAGAACCAGGGGGATCTTACGCATGCCGGCGGTCGTCTTGGCAGCGATGGAAGGAGCCAGTGGTCGGCACGATCATCGGATCAGCGCACTGAGCTCCTTGAATTCGGGCGTTCCGGCCCGTGCGAGCCACTCGAAGACCACCATCTCCGTGGTGACGATGCGCGCACCGTCGGCGCGCATCCGTTCCAATGCCGCTTGATGATTCTCCGGCGCCCGCGACGACGTGGCGTCGGCGACCACGAAGACGTCGCGTCCGACGCTGAGCAGGTCCATCACCGTCTGCAGCACACAGACGTGCGCCTCAATGCCGGCGACCACCACCTGCGGCCTGTCGAGGGCGTCGAAGCGCTGGGTGTAGGCGGGCTCCCCCATACACGAGAAATGGAGCTTCTCGACAATGGCGTCGTCCGACATCATCCCACGGAGTTCGGGCACGATGGGCCCGAGGCCGCGGGGATATTGCTCCGACACCAGGGTCGGCACCTCCAGGCGGTGCGCCGCCTTCAGCAGAATCTTGGTGTTGGCAACGACCTGCTCGGCCGCGGCCATGGTCGGGTTCAATCGTTCCTGGATGTCGATCACCAGGAGGCAGCTATCGTCATGTTCGAGGCGCATTGCCGCCTCCATTCCCGTCACGGTGTCCACTGCTGAATCGTAGCGGAAATGACACAACCGACAAAGTGGCGCGGTCCACCAGTTAAGACCCAGCGTTGACTTGGCCGGCCGACAACCTAATATCACCGGCGAAAAACGTGATCGCCCCGGCTGACGCGGCGCGACGCGCCTGCTCCCTTCGAGACCGCATGGATTTCTCCGAACTCGGACTCAGCAAAGAGCTCCTGCAGGCCATATCCGACGCCGGCTATACGCAGCCGACGCCGATCCAGGAGCAGGCTATCCCGTACGTGCTCATGGGACGGGATGTCCTCGGCTGCGCGCAGACCGGGACCGGCAAGACCGCCTCGTTTACGCTGCCGATGATCGAGATCCTCGCCGCCGGCCGGGCGCGGGCGCGCATGCCGCGCTCGCTGATCCTGGAGCCGACGCGCGAACTGGCCGCCCAGGTGGCCGAGAATTTCGAAACCTACGGTCGTCATCACCGGCTTTCGAAAGCGCTGCTGATCGGCGGCGAATCCATGGCCGAGCAGGTGAAGGTGCTGGACCGCGGCGTCGATGTGCTGATCGCCACGCCGGGCCGGCTGATGGACGTTTTCGATCGTGGATGGCTGCTGCTCAACAATGTCCGGGTGCTGGTGATCGACGAGTCCGACCGGATGCTCGACATGGGATTCATTCCCGATGTAGAGCGGATCGTGTCGCTGTTGTCGCGCATGCGCCAAACGCTGCTGTTCTCCGCCACCATGCCTCCGGAGATCCGGCGCTTGGCCGACGCCTTCCTGATGAACCCCAAGGAAATCACCGTCGCACCGCCGGCAACACCGGCGGCAACCGTGGAACAGACGCTGGTCCAGGTGGGCGATCAAGGCGCGCCGGATGCCAACGCCGGGAACAGCAGGCGCGGACGCGGACGTGGCCGAGGTGACCGATCCGCCGGCGGCCGCGGGGACCGCGCGCGAGTGGAATCGGGAACGCTGCAGAAGCTCAAGCGCGAGGCATTGCGCCGGCTGATCGATCGCGAGGCGGTGCGGAACGCGCTGGTGTTCTGCAACCGCAAGCGCGACGTGGGCGTCGTGCACCGGTCGTTGGTTCGCCACGGATACGATGCCGGCCTGCTGCACGGCGACATGCCGCAATCGGCGCGCTCGGAAGTGCTGGACAAGTTCAAGCGCGGCGAGATGCGACTTCTGGTGTGCAGCGACGTGGCGGCTCGGGGCCTGGACATTCAGGACATGAGCCACGTGTTCAACTTCGACACGCCGACCCATGCGGAAGACTACGTCCACCGTATCGGCCGTACCGGACGTGCCGGGCGTTCGGGCCGCGCCCTGACCCTCGTCACCGCCGCCGACGCCAAATATGTGGCCGCCATCTCGCGGCTGGTTGGCAAGGATCTACCTAAGATCACCCTCGACGAGGTTATGTCCGGCACATCCGGCAACGGCGCGGACGCCACCGACAGCGGTCCGCCGCCGGTGGAATCGGTAGCACCACCGGCCACTCGCGACCAAAGCACGCGTGGAACGTCGACCGACGACCGTGGTCCCGCAAGCCGCGCCGAGTCCGGCGACAAGGGCGGGCGCGGCAAGAAACGCCGCGCCAAGGGCGAAACGCGAAAGCCGGCGCGACCTGAAAGCAAAGACGCGCCCCCCCGAAGGCGGTCACGCGAGAAGCCCGATAGCGAGGGCCGCGTGGTAAGTCTCGGCGACCACGTGCCGGAGTTCCTGCGACGCGATCCCATGGCCGCGCGGAAAGAATAAACCAAACCGATCCGCCCTCGGACAGGTTGAACGAGCGGTCCGACGGCATGGGCGAGAAGAGCCATGCAAACCATCTTCGTTCAGGTCAAGTGTGCGTTGGGACAAGCCTACGACGTCGCCTCGGAGGTCGTAGAAAGAGTCGAAAAGGTCTCTGAAGTTCACTCAATTTCAGGGCCTTACGACCTAATGCTCACGTGTTATCTTGACGATGAGATGGACATCGGCCGGTTCGTCACCGAACAGATTCAGACGCTTCCCGGCGTCAAGGACACCTTCACCATCATCGCCTTCAAGGCATTTTCGTAACCGTCGGCTCGCGCTCCGGCCGGATCGCGCCACGCTCGACGAGAAACGCCAGCACCGCTTCGGCCAATCCATACTCTGCGAGATCGTTGTGGGCGGCTTCGGCAATCCACACCGCCTTCTTCGGTTCCTGCGCCGCCGCGAACAAGGTCCGGCCGAAGCGGATAGGTACCACCGAATCCCGCTCGCCGTGGACGACCAGCACCGGCGCCGAGACACCGCCGATCTTGGCCGCTGATTCGAAGCGGTCCTTGAGCAGCCACCGTACGGGCACGTAGGGATAATGCGCGGCCCCGATGTCAACCACGGAACTGAGAGGGGCTTCCAAGGTCAGCGCGGCCACCGGCGACCCGGCGCGGGCCATTTCGGCTGCCAAGTGGATGGCGACTCCCGAACCCAAGGACTCTCCGTAGAGTATGATTTGATTGGATCGGGTTCCCTGCGCCTCCAGGAAGGCCAGCGCCGCGCGGCCGTCTTCATAGAGCCCCGGCTCCGTCGGCGAGCCGGGATTGCCGCCGTATCCCCGGTATTCCACCAGCAGCACGCCGAGACCGGCATCCAGATACGGCCGCACCTTGTAGCCCCGGTCGCCGATGGTGCCGCCGTTGCCGTGCAGGTACACCAGCGTCGGCCGACCGGGCGGCGGCGCCGCATACCATGACATAAGCACAAGGCCGTCGGCGGTGGCCAGGGGCACCGGCGACATCTCCGGAACGCCGGCGGCCTCCGGCGACGGCAGCACCTGTCCGGGCACGTACAGGAGCTTCCGCTGGCCCAAGTACATCCCCGCCACCAGGGCACCGTAGACGACAACCACAACAACCACGACGGTCGTCAGCATCCGCAGTCCCTCGCTCCCCCCTTGAACGGCCAATCGGTTAGGGCCTGTTTACATTCACCGCATCGATCTGGTTCGAGACCAAATCGACCGCGGACAAGGAGAACAGCGCAAGGAAGTGTGGTGCACTTTCGAGCATGGTCGACGCCGTCCGCGGCGATTTGGACCGAACCCTAAAGGGGCTGGGCGAAAAGCCGCCATTTCTGCGTCGCTCGCCCTCGAATATGCCCAGCATGTCCTTCGTTCTCGCTTCTAGAACTGGCGGCTTTTCAGCTCCAGCCAGATCGATGTGCTGAACGTCAACAGGCCCTAGTCTTCGCCCAGGGACAATAAGGCCGTGTTGCCGCCTGCCGCCGCCGTGTTCGTGGTCAACGTGCGCTCGGTAGCGAAACGGTGAAGATAGCGTGGCCCGCCGGCCTTCGGCCCGGTGCCCGAGAGCCCCTCGCCGCCGAACGGCTGGGTCCCCACCATGGCGCCGATCATGTTGCGGTTGACGTAGGTGTTGCCAACCCGAAGGCTCTGATGAAGGCGCCGCGCGAAGGCGTCGATACGGCTGTGCACGCCGAAGGTCAGGCCGAACCCGGTGGCGTTGATGGCGTCCACCAACGAGTCGAGGCGATCGGCGGCGAACGTCACCACGTGCAGGATGGGACCGAAGATCTCACGCTCCAGCCGCTGCGGCCCGTCGATACGGTAGGCACACGGGCCGAAATACCTGCCGTGGGCGCAAGTGTCGGGAATCGCGACGCGATGGATCAGCGTGCCCTCGCGGTCCATGCGCGCGGCGTGCCGCTCCAGCATCTCGAGGGCTCCGGCGTCGATCACCGGCCCGACGTCGGTCTCCAACAGACCGGGGTCGCCGACCCGCAGTTCCTCCATGGCGCCCGCGAGCATTCCGAGGATGCGATCGGCCACGTCCTGCTGCACGAACAGCACCCGCAGCGCCGAACACCGCTGACCGGCGCTGCGAAAGGCGGAAGTGATGACGTCGGTGACCACCTGTTCGGGCAACGCTGTGGAATCCACGATCATCGCGTTCTGGCCACCGGTTTCAGCGATCAGAGGGACGATGGGACCCGGCCGCGCGGCAAGCGCCTGGTTGATGGCGCGCGCCGTCTCCACCGAGCCGGTGAAAGCCACGCCGTTGACCCTGGGATCGGCGACCAATGCGGCACCCGCCTTTCCGTCACCGGGCACCAGCGCCAGGACCGCGGCCGGCACACCGGCATCGATTAGGATTTGGGCCGCGCGTGCGGCGATCAATGGCGTCTGCTCCGCTGGCTTGGCGACCACTGCGTTGCCCGCCGCCAGCGCCGCACTGACTTGGCCGGTGAAGATCGCCAACGGGAAGTTCCACGGGCTGATGCAGGCGAAGACACCGCGCCCGTATAGCCCCAGGGCGTTGTCCTCACCTGTAGGTCCGGGCAGCGCCAGCGGCTGGGCGAAGTCCGCACGGGCGCGGGCGGCATAATAGCGGCAGAAATCGACCGCCTCGCGCACCTCGGCGACGGCATCGGCGATGGTCTTGCCGGCCTCGCGAACCGCCATCGCCATCAGTTCCGGCATCGCCGCTTCCATGGCATCGGCCGCTCGGTCCAGGCATGCGGCGCGGTCGTCGGCCGGCGTCGCCGCCCACGACGGCGCGGCCGCCGCCGCCGCGTCCAGCGCGCCGCTCACCGCTTCCGGACCGGCGTCCACGACCGTGCCCACCACCCGACGACGATCGGCCGGGTCGAGGACCTGTCGCTTGGCACCACGCATCTCGGCGCCGGCGGCTACTGGTGCCGCTCGCCACGAACGCACCGCGGCCGCCATCGCCTGGCGCAACGGCACCAGGACTGCCGGGTCGGTCAGATCCAGCCCGCGGGAATTGAGCCGTTCGTCACCGTACAGCCGCTGCGGCGGCGGAATGTTCGGGTGCGGCTTGTTCGCCAGGGCGCGAATGCGCGGCACCGGGTCGGCGACGATGTCGGCGATGGGTGCCCGCTCGTCCACCAGTCGATTCACGAACGAGGTGTTGGCGCCGTTCTCCAGCAACCGGCGCACCAGATAGGCCAGCAGATCCTCGTGGCTGCCCACCGGGGCGTAGACCCGACATGGGATGCCCAGGCCATCGTCGCCGATGACCTGGTCGTACAGCGCCTCGCCCATGCCGTGCAGGCGCTGGAATTCGAACCCGCGCCGGCCTCCGGCCAGTTCCACCACTGCCGCCAGGGTGTGGGCGTTGTGGGTGGCGAACTGCGGGTAGAAGGCATCGCCGGCGGCGAAGACCCGCCGCGCACAGGCGATATAAGACACGTCAGTGGATGCCTTGCGGGTAAACACCGGATACCCGTCGAGGCCCAGTTCCTGGGCATGCTTGATCTCGGAGTCCCAATACGCCCCCTTGACCAGCCGCACCGCCATGCGCCGGCCGTGACGCGCAGTCAGGTCTGTCAGCCAGTCGATAAGCGGCAAAGCGCGTTTCTGATAGGTCTGGAGGGCAAGGCCCAGTCCACCCCAGTCGCCCAACGCGGCATCACGGAAAACGGCCTCCAGGACGTCCAACGTCGGCTCCAGGCGATCGGCTTCCTCGGTATCGATGCATAGGCCTATTCCGGCCGCTTTGGCGGCCAGCGCCAGCGACCGCACTTTGGGCACCAGCTCGTCCAGCAACCGCCCGCGCTGGGCATACTCGAACCGCGGATGCAACGCTGACAGCTTCACCGAGATCCCCGGCTCGTTGTCGACTCGCGGTCTCCCGCCGCCCGTCCGACGGCGACGATAGCGGCCTGGTAGGCGTGGAGGTAGCGCGCCGCGTCGGCAGCCGTGTGCGCGGCTTCGCCCAACATGTCGTAGGAGTACCGATAGCCGCGGGCCTCGCCGTCCCGTGCGCGCTCCAGCGCCTCGCCAATGGTGCGGCCGAGGACGAATTGCCGGCCCATGATCCGCATGGCCTGGACCCTCGCCTGACGGACCACAGGCTCGCCGCTGCGCGCCACCAGGCGGCCGAGGAACGACCACACGTCGGCAACGGTGGTGTCCTCGAGGCGCACCATCCGTCCGGTGAGCATGAGCGCCCAGGTGGACGCGTTGACGAACAGGCTGTCGCTGTGGCCCAGGTGGCGTTCCCAATGGGCCGTCCCGATCTTGTCGGCGATCAACCGATCGGCGGTGTCGTCATCCGGCACCCGAAGCAGGGCCTCCGCGAGGCACATGAGCACCACGCCTTCCTGGTTCGACAGCTCGTACTCGTGCATGAAGGCGTCGAGTCCGCCCAGGCGGGCACCACGAGCCCGGATCTTCGCCACGAGGCCGGCAGCGGTGGCGGCGATGCGCTGGCGCACCGCCTCACCCACATCCGCTTCCGCCAGCACTGCTTCCACGCATGTGGCCTCGTCCGCCCGCTTGGCCGCCTGGACGGCAGCCCGTAGGGCGTCGGCTTCGGGCAGTTCACCGATGAATACGGAATCCTTGGCGGCAGCATCAGGCATCGCCTCCAACAATTACGGTCGCCGCGGCCGCCTGTATAGACCCCATGCAGCGGCGCCGAATCCGTTGTCGGTGAAATGCAATTGCAAGATCCGTATTTCTTCGCATTTTCAATACATAATCGTCACAAACTGATGTTTTGAAACAAATTCTTGGTCAGCCTACCCTGTTTGTGTCGGATTCACTGGAAACGGCTTCGTCATGCCTCTTCGCTCCCCGGGGCGCACCTTCGTCGTCTGCGTGCTCATTGGCCTCGCGCCCACCGTCCTGCAATCGGCCGCCGCCGAACCACCGCCCTGGGCGCCCCCCACGACTATCGGGCGAATGACGAGGCGTCCTTGGACGTCGCTCCCGCCGCGGTCCCGGTACCTGCGGTTCGGGTGGACATCAGCCGCTGCAATGGTGAGGTCCTCTCACGGATTGGCGACGGTGACGGCAAGATCGCCGCCGGTGCCGTCGGCACGCTGCTGGGCACTCTGGTGGATGGCAGTATCGGTCGCTCCATGGACGAGGCCGACCAAGCCTGTGTGGGCCATGCGCTGGAGCACGGCGGACCGGGTGGCAGCTTCTCGTGGCGGAATCCTGCTTCAGGCGGAGAGTATACGGTGGTACCGGCAGCGGCGGCGGGAGACGGCAACGGCGGCGCCTGCCGGACCTATACCATGACCGGGGTGATCGACGGCCGCGGCGAAACCCTCCAGGGGCGTGCCTGCCGATCGCCGGACGGGACCTGGACGCGGGTCCGGTAGGAGACCGTTCAATCCGTTGATCAGGCGGCGACGATCAGGTCGCAGATTTCGCGGACGGCGCCGCCCCCGCCAGGCCGCTCGGTCACGAACGCCACCGCCGCCAGCACCTCGGACACGGCATCGGCAACGGTCAGCGGCAGACCGACGGCGGCCAACACCGGAAGGTCGTTGAGGTCGTCGCCCATGTGCGCCACCTCGGTCATGTCGATGCCCAGGTTGTTACACAGGGGACGTAGCGCAGACAGCTTGTCGTCGACGCCCACCAACGCGTGGCGAATGCCGAGAATCCGGGCGCGATGGCGAATGGCATCGGTATCACTGGCAGTGATCAGCGCCACCTCGACGCCGGCGGCCAAGGCCCGTTGCATCCCCATGCCGTCCTTGACGTTGAACTTGCGCAACTGATGCCCGCGATCGTCCAGGTAGAGGCCGCCATCGGTAAGCACGCCGTCAACGTCCAACGTCAATAGGCGGACCCGCTTCAGCCGCTCGATGAGGGTCGATCGATCCAGCTTAGGCATGGGAGACCCCGGCGCCGCGCGATCCATAGGAGCGCTCACAGGCCGAGATAGGCTTCGCGCACGCGCGCGTTGTCCAGCAGGGCGGCACCGGTATCGGTCAGAACGACGCGGCCGGTTTCCAGCACGTAGTCGCGGTCGGCGATGGACAACGCCGCAAACGCGTTCTGTTCCACCAGGAAGATGGTCGTGCCGTCGGCTTTCAGCCGCTGAATGGTGGCGAAGATCTCTTCCACCAGATTGGGCGCCAGGCCCATGGACGGCTCGTCCAGCAGCAGCAACCGGGGCGCCGCCATCAATCCCCGAGCAATCGCCAGCATCTGCTGCTGACCACCTGAAAGGGTCCCCGCCGGCTGGCTGCGTTTGTCCTTCAGCACCGGAAACATCTCGTACATGCGCTGCAGGTCCTGGTCGACGGCGCTCCGCTCGCGGGTAAAGCCCCCGAGCTTGAGGTTGTCCTCGACGCTCATCGGCCCGAACATCTGCCGGCCCTCCGGAACCTGGGCGATTCCCAGGTCCACCCGCCGATCCGCGGGCGACCGGGAAATGCTCTCGCCGGCGAGCCGAATGTCGCCCGCGGTCTGCGGCTGGATGCCGGAAATGGTTCTCAGCAGTGTGGTCTTCCCGGCACCGTTGGCGCCGACCAGAGTCACCAGTTCGCCCGCACCGATGGCCACCGAAACCGCATCCAGCGCCCGGATACGGCCGTAGTACGTGACCAGCCCGTCCACCTCGAGCAGCGGTCCGTCATGAACCGGTGGCACATCACGGGGCATGGCTGCCTCCCACCGCTCCCGATCCCAGGTAGGCGGCGATCACGTAGGGGTCGGACCGTACCGTCTCCGCCGTCCCTTCGGCCAGCTTGCGACCGTAGTCGAGCACCAGGATCTGATCGGATATGTCCATCACCAGCTTCATGTCGTGCTCCACCAGAAGCACGGTCACGCCGGTCTCGGCGATCCGCCGGATCAGCGCTCCGATACGGCCGGTTTCCGCCGGGTTCAGGCCTGCGGCGGGCTCGTCGAGCATCAGCAGAGCCGGCCGCGAGGCCAAGGCCCGGGCAATGTCCAGGCGTTTCAAGGCGCCGTACGGCATGCCCGCGCTGTCGGCCTCCAGATAGTCTTCCAGGCCGACGAACCGCATCAGTTCGGCGGCCTCTTCCCGTGCCTCCCGCTCGAGCCGGCCGCGGCCTGACTGGCCGATCAACGCCGGCAGCAGGCGTCGATCGAGGAACCCGTGCATTGCCACCAGCACGTTCTCGATCGCCGACATGTTGAGAAAGACCTGAAGGTTCTGAAATGTCCGAGCCAACCCGCCGCGCACCCGTTCATGCGGCGCCAAGCCGTTGATCCGATGATCGCGAAAGATGATGTGGCCGGTGCTCGGCTGATAAAGCCCGGTGATGAGGTTGAACAGAGTGGTCTTGCCGGCGCCGTTGGGACCGATGATGGCATGGACCGCGCCCTCGGCGACCTCGAAGCTGAAGTCGAGCACCGCGTGGACGCCGCCAAAATCCTTGCTGAGCCCGTCGACGCGCAGGACGCTCATTCTGCCGCCTCAGGTGCACTGCTCGCCCGCGGCTGCCGCCGCAGGCCGCGCAGCTTGTCAACGATGGTGGGAACCAGGCCGCGCGGCATGAAGATCATCGTCAGCATCATGATCAGGCCGAAGGCCATGTGCTCGTATTCCTGAACGACGGTGAGTACCTGCGGCAGCGCTGTCAGCAGCGCCGCGCCGACTACCGCCCCATAGGTGGAAGCCATGCCGCCCAGCACCACCATGGTCACCAGCTCGATGGACTTGAAGAACCCCACGTCGTCGGGCGTGACGAACCCGCCGTAGTGGGCCGCGAGGCTCCCCGCCACCGATGCACAGACCGCCGAGATCACGAACACCAGGACCTTGTAGTGGGTGGTGTCGATGCCCGAAACCGACGCCGCCACCTCGGAACCATGCACCGATCGCAGCGCCCGTCCCACCGGCGAAGCGATGAGGTTCAACGCCAGCCAGACGACCACCACCACCAGCGTACCGACGATGGCGTACCACAGCCCCTCGCCATAGACCTCGAAGCCGAGGATGGTCATCGACGGCACGACCATGCCGTCCGGACCACCGGTAATCGTGTCTTCGGTGTTGATGACGATGGAAATAATGATGCCGAGTCCCAGCGTCGCCATCGCCAGGTAATGGCCGCTGAGCCGCAGGATCGGTCGTGCGACGGCGAACGCCAAGGCCCCCACCCCTACCGCCGCCACCGCCATCGCCGCCAGCGCCGGCCACTGGAAGGTGACGGTGAGGATCGCCGAGGTATAGGCGCCGAGCCCAAAGAACCCGGCGTGGCCGAGGCTGATCTGTCCCGCATAGCCGATCAGCAAGTTGAGGCCGACGCACACGATGGCTGCGAGACCGGCCTGGATCGCCACGTCGTAATAGAAGGCGTTGGGCAGCACCAGGGGCAGCAGTGCCACCACAGCGGCGAGGGCCAGCAGGCCACCGGTCCGCGGACTCGCCAACCAGTTCATACCCGGTCGGTCCCGCCGCGGCCCAACAGGCCCCTAGGCATGAACACCAAGACCAGCAGAATAATGACGAAGGCGATGGCGTCCTTGTATTCGGACGAGACATAGCCCGCGCCCATGGTTTCGGCGATGCCGACAATCAGTCCGCCGACGACGGCGCCGAGCCCGTTGCCGAGCCCACCGAGGATCGCTGCGCAGAACCCCTTCAGCCCTAGCATGATGCCGATCTCATAGTAGGTGGCGGACAAGGGCGCGACGAGGATGCCGCCGATGGCGCCGAGCAGTGCAGCCAGCCCGAAGCTCAGCAACAGGATCATTCGCGTGTTGATGCCCACCAGCTTGGCGGCCAGCGGGTTGTAGGCGGTCGCCAGCATGGCCTTGCCGAGCGGCGTGCGGCCGAAGAAGTACCACAACATGCCCATGCAGCAGCCGGTGCCGAACAACACCCACAGGCTCTGCGGCAGGATCGTCGCGCCGCCAATGATGATCGGCTCGTTGCCGGTGAACGGCGGCAGTGCGTGAAACTGCTTGTCCAGCAGGACCTGGACCAGACCGCGCAGGAAGATGGACGCGCCGATGGTGATGATGATCAGCGTCACCACCGACGATTCCCGTGCCGGCTCGATGGCCAGCTTCTCCAGCAGCATGCGATCACCACCGCCAGCACCACGGCGAAGAACGCGGCGATGGGATACGGAAAACCGAACGCCAGCAGGTAGACCGTGCCCATGCCGCCCAGCATGACGAACTCGCCCTGGGCGAAATTGATCACGTGACTGGCGTTGTAGATGATGGAAAACCCGAGCGCGACCAGGGCGTACGCCGCGCCCACGGTAATGCCGGAGAACAGGAATTGCAGAAACTCCGGCGACATGTCCTCCCCCGTTTCTTGCCGCTTATACACGGCTGATCCGGCTTGTCGCCGGATCCCTTGTCGTTGGCACCTTCGGCTATGCCGCGGGCCGCTTCGTTGACCGCCGGCCGGCATTAGCAAGCTAATGCCGGCCGGCGACAGTCCGATGGATGGGTATTTCCCCTGCCCTTGTCTCCGCTACTGAACTCGTCTCCTGTCCCTGTTCCGGGACGTGTTCTTTGATACGTCGTGATAGGTTCAGCAACGTATCGATGGTGATCGACCGTAACGTTGCCCGCGCGATATCGTCGATCTCACCCATCACCACGCACAAGGCACGACCGATCTCGGTTTCGTCAGCCGGCTCGGGGTTGACGACGCAGTCGGCGGCGATGTCCTCGAAGAGCTGAATAACGTCGAGCAGGGTCACCCGGCGCGCATTGGCGGCAAAGCGATATCCACCGCCGGCACCCCGCACCGATTCCACCATGCCCGCGCGCCCCAGATCGCGCAGCACCTTCGCCAAGTGGTTGGCGGACACCTGGTATTTTTCAGCGATATCCGTTGCCGAGAGTTGGCGGTCCGGGTGACTCGCCAGTTCGAGCATGGCAAACAAGGCACACCGGCTGGCTTTCTGCAGCCTCATGCCCCGCCCCCCGTCGCCTGGTCTTTCCAGTCCAACGGTATCTCCAACTGGATCGATGGGCCGGCCATCATCCCCTGGCTGCGGAAGAACGACATCAACAGGTGATCGTCCACCGCCACCATGGTGCGGACCTTGTCCACGTTGGTGTCGCGAAAGCGATCCATGATCGCGTCAAACATCCGGCTTCCGAGACGTTTCATCCGGGTGTCCGAATCGACGCCGATGGCGAAGATCCACCCACACGGCGGCGACCCGAACTCCCAAGCCCGCACCTCGCCGATGATGAACGCCAGGACCCTCCCCTCACCCTCGGCCACCAGGAAGAAGCGCCCGGCGCGGTCGCCGAAACGTTCGAACATGTCCTGCCAATAGTCAGGTTTGGCCAAGCCGGTATTGCGCGCGTCGATACCGATGATCGCCGGCACGTCGGACAGGCGCGCCTGTCGCAGTACGGGCTCCGATTCGTTCACGTGGGGACGATGGGGAGCAGCCTGGCGCATGGACCCTTATCGTCACACTTATTGGTTAGCGTTGCGGACCTGATTACCCGCCAACGCCGGCGTTCGGAATGCCGCGAAGTGCTGCGGCGCCAATACCTTGCCGAGGTCGCGCGATCGCCTCGGGTCGGTTCTTGACAGGATGCGGTGACATCTTCAAAATGTAAATAGGTATTTTGGTACCGATTTGCCTGGGGGATGCTCTGGATCACGGGAAAATCGGCGGGATTTCGGGTGGAAACGCCCCGGCATGCCCCCGCACTAGCGCCCGATCCGATCCAACCCGCCCCCCAAGAACCGGGCCGATGCCGCCGCATCACCAACGAACTACGGATTGATGATCGACTTTGCCACCCACCCGGACCGCTACCGCCACTGGCGCCTCGACGTGGATGGTGCCATCGCCACGCTGACCATGGCCGTGGACGAGAACGGTGGATTGAAGCCCGGTTTCCCATTGAAACTCAACTCCTACGATCTCGGCGTCGATATCGAGCTCTACGACGCGATCCAGCGGCTGCGATTCGAGCATCCGAGGGTCCGCGCGGTGATGATCACGTCGGCCATGGAGCGAGTGTTCTGCTCGGGTGCCAATATTCCGACGTTGGCCAACTCCACCCACGCCGAGAAGGTCAATTTCTGCAAGTTTACCAATGAGACACGCTTGGCCATCGAAGACGCCAGCGTCAACTCAGGCCAGCGCTATTTGTGCGTGATCAACGGCACCGCCGCCGGCGGCGGCTACGAGCTGGCCTTGGCCACTGATCACATCATCCTGGTGGATGACAACTCCAGCGCAGTCTCGCTGCCGGAGGTGCCGCTGCTTGCGGTGCTGCCGGGCACCGGCGGACTGACCCGCGTGGTGGACAAGCGGCGCGTCCGCCGCGACCGGGCCGACTTCTTCTGCACCGTCACCGAAGGCATCCGCGGCAAGCGCGCTCTCGAATGGCGGCTGGTGGACGAATTGGTCCCCCGGTCGCGCCTGACCGAAGCGGCACGAGCGCGCGCCGAGGCGTTGGCCGCCGCGTCGGAGCAGCGCGGGAATGCCAAGGGCATTGCCTGGCCGCCACTGATCCGCGACTTCGGCGAGACCGAGATCACCTACGACCATGTGTCGGTCCGCCTCGACCGCGGCCGTCGGATCGCCGAGATTACCGTACAGGCCGCCGGACACGCCGCCGCCCACCGATGTCGCCGGCATTCACGCCGAAGGCGCGGCGTTCTGGCCGCTGGCGTTGGCGCGGCAACTCGACGATCTGATCCTTCACCTCCGCACCAACGAGCCGGAACTGGGCACCTGGGTGTTGCGCACCCACGGCGACGCTGATGTCGTCGCCACGGCCGATCAGGCTTTGCTCGACAATGCCGACGACTGGCTGGTGCGCGAGACGACGCACTACCTGAAGCGGGTGCTGAAGCGGCTGGACGTCTCGTCGCGCAGCCTCATCGCGCTGATCGAGCCGGGCAGTTGCTTCTGCGGAACGCTCCTGGAGTTGGCGCTGGCCGCCGACCGTTCGTACATGCTGGAGGGGACCTACGAGGGCTCCAACCTGCCGGCGGCGACGGTGCGCCTCACCGAAATGAATTTCCAACCGTTGACTATGGGCAACGGCCTGACGCGGCTGGAAACCCGGTTCCTGGACGACGCTGAAACCGTCGCCGCCGTCCGCGCGGAACTGGGCGAGGTTCTCGAAGCCGAAGCCGCCGAAGAGCTGGGTCTGGTGACCTTCGCCCCGGATGATATCGACTGGGAAGACGAAGTCCGCATCGCCATCGAGGAGCGCGCCAGCTTCTCCTCCGACGCGTTAACGGGAATGGAAGCCAGCCTCCGCTTCGCAGGCCCGGAGACCATGGAGACGAAGATCTTCGGACGCCTATCGGCGTGGCAGAACTGGATCTTCCAGCGACCCAACGCCATCGGCGAGGATGGAGCGTTACGCCTGTTCGGATCGGGCAGGCAAGCGCAGTTCGACAGCAAGCGGGCGTAACGCACATGAGCATCGATTACTCGGAGAAGATTCCCAACAACGTTCACCTCTCGGACGACCAGCGCCTGCAGCGGGCGCTGGAGAAATGGCAGCCGGCGTTCCTCGGATGGTGGCGCGAGTTGGGACCGGTGCAGAGCGAGACGCTCGACGTCTATCTGCGCACAGCCGTCGGCGTCGATGCCAAGGGCTGGGCTCATTTCGACCACGTCAGGATGCCCGACTACCGTTGGGGCATTTTCCTCGCTCCTGAGGAGAAGGATCGCACCATCGCCTTCGGCGCCCACAAGGGCCAGCCCGTCTGGCAGGACGTGCCCGGAGAGTATCGCGCCGAACTGCGCCGACTGATCGTCACCCAGGGCGATACGGAGCCGGCTTCGGTGGAGCAGCAGCGCCAGCTCGGCAAGAGCTGTCCGTCGCTGTATGACCTGCGCAACCTGTTCCAGGTCAACGTTGAGGAAGGCCGCCACCTGTGGGCGATGGTCTATCTTCTGCACGCCTATTTCGGCCGCGACGGCCGCGAGGAAGCGGAAGCCATGCTGGAGCGCCACGCCGGCGATCCCGACCGCCCGCGCATCCTGCAGGCGTTCAACGAGCGGACCCCCGACTGGCTGTCGTTCTTCATGTTCACCTACTTCCAGGATCGCGACGGCAAGTATCAGTTGGCGTCGTTGGCGGAATCCGGCTTTGACCCGCTGTCACGGTCGTGCCGCTCCATGCTGACCGAGGAAGCGCACCACATGTTCGTCGGCGAGTCCGGCGTCGGCCGGGTGATCAGGCGCACCTGCGAGCTGATGCGTGAGCACCGGACGGAAGACGTGCGGCGGCACGGCGGCATCGATCTGGCCCTGATCCAGAAGTACATCAACTTCCACTACTCCATCTGCCTCGACCTGTTCGGCGCGGAGCTGTCCACCAACGCGGCCACCTATTTCACCGCCGGCCTGAAGGGACGGTTCCTCGAAACCAGGATCGACGACGATCACGTGCTCGCCGATGCGCCGTACCAGGTGCCGGAGATGCACGGCGACGCGGTGGCCTACACCGATGCGCCGGCGCTGAACGCCATCAACGAACGGCTGCGCCGGGACTACATGGACGACAGCCAGCGCGGCGTGGATCGGTGGAACAAGATCATTCGCGATGCCGGTATCGACGTGATGCTGACCCTGCCGCACGTGGGCTTCAACCGCGGCATCGGCACCTTCACCGACTACCATTTCTCGCCCGACGGCCGGCTGCTGACCGAGGCCGACTGGGAACACCACCGCAACAACTGGCTGCCCACGGATGAGGACTACGCTTTCGTCCAGACGCTGATGCAGCCGGTCACCGAGCCGGGCAAGGTGGCGAACTGGATCGCGCCTCCGGCGCGTGGCATCAACAACCAACCGACGGATTTTGAATACGTCCGATTCGGCTGATCATTCTGCCCACGGGGCGGCGCGAGACCGAGCCGGCGTCGCCTCGCAACGATAACCAAAACGGCACGGCACGACCAAAAGGGGAGGAACCGTCATGCGTGAGCATACGGTCACGGTCGATAGCACGACAGCACCGGCAACCCTGTCGTTTTTCCCCAACTTCAACGTCGCGGTCGCGTTCATCGATCGGCACCTGGCGGAAGGGCGCGGCGCCAAGACGGCCATCCGCTGCGCCGACGCGGAGGTGTCCTACACCGACCTGGCAGAGCAGGTGAATCGCGCCGGCAATGCCCTTCGCGGGCTGGGCATCGGCGCCGGCGACCGGATCCTGATGGTGGTGAAGGATTGCCCGGCGTTCTTCTTCGCTTTCTGGGGTGTGATCAAGGCCGGCATCGTTCCAGTGCCGCTGAACACCCTTCTGCGGGCCAAGGACTACCAGTTCATGCTGGAGGACTCCGGCTGCGCCGCGATGCTCTATTCGCCGGAGTTCGCCGGCGAAGTGGAACCGGCCCTGGCCGCCGCGGCCCGCCAACCGGCGCACGTCCTGCGCACCGAAGGCGACGGCACAACGCTGGCGGCGTTGATGGATGATGCTTCCGATAGCCTGAACCCGGCGCCGGCCACGGCAACGGACGATTGCTTCTGGCTGTATTCCTCGGGCACCACGGGCAGTCCCAAGGGCGCGGTCCACGCTCACCGCGATATGGTGGTCACCAGCCAGCACTACGGTGTCGATACCTTGGGCGTACGCGAGGACGACATCTGCTTCTCGGCCGCCAAGCTGTTCTTCGCCTACGGCCTGGGCAACGGCATGACCTTCCCGCTGTGGGCCGGAGCCACGTCGGTGCTCTATGCCGGCCCGCCGACGCCGCAAAGCACCTTCGAGACCATCGAAAAGTTCCGTCCGACCCTGTTCTTCGGCGTCCCGACCCTCTATGCGGCGCAGCTTCAAGCCCTGGAGTCGCTGAAACCGGACCTCTCGTCGCTACGGTACTGTGTGTCCGCCGGCGAAGCACTACCGGCTGACATCTATCGGCGGTGGAAGGACGTCACCGGCGTCGACATCCTCGACGGAATCGGCTCCACCGAAGCCTTGCACATCTTCATCTCCAACCGCCCCGACGACATCCGCCCCGGCGCCAGCGGCCACGTGGTCCCCGGCTATGCGGCCCGCATCATCGACGAGGACGGCGCTGAGGTAGCGGCCGGTGACAGCGGCCAACTGATCATTCGCGGCGAGTCCACCGCCAAGTACTACTGGAACAATCCGGAGCGGACGGCGCGGACCATGGTCGGCGACTGGCTGAACACGGGCGACACCTACATCCGGGACGATGAAGGCTACTACCACTACTGCGGCCGCAACGACGACATGCTGAAGGTGGGCGGCATCTGGTGCTCGCCGTTCGAGATCGAAGCCAAGCTGGTGGAGCATCCGCAGGTCCTCGAAGCCGCCATTGTCGGTCGCGCCGATGATGACGAACTGGTCAAACCCGAAGCCTTCGTGGTGCTGACCGATGGCGTCGAAGCCTCCGATGCCTTGGCGGAGGAGTTGCTCTAGCACTGCAAGCAGGGCTTGGCCAGGTACAAGTATCCACGCTGGTTCCATTTCCTCGACGCGCTGCCGAAGACGGCAACCGGCAAGATCCAGCGCTTCAAGCTGCGCCAATCCGGCGCGGACACCTGATCCCGGAGCGGCCCCTGTGAGCGAGCACACATGAAAGACACGGGATGAAAGAGAAGTGCATGCCGTTGCCGGCCGCCATCGGCGCCTACGTCACCGATGGGGCGAGCGTGGTGCTGGGGGCATGCCTTGAACAGAACATCCCGTTCGCCGCCACCCACGAGATCATTCGTCAGGGCCGACGCGAGCTTGACGTGATCGCCCCCATCTCCGACGCCTCCACCGACATGCTGATCGGCGCCGGCTGTGTAGGACAGATCAGCGGCGCCTGGGTGGGCAATGTCTCCGGAGGGCTCGGCCACAACTACCGTCGAGCCTGCGAAGCCGATGCGGCCAACCCGGTGCGGGTGCGTGACTTCTCCAACTTCTCGTTGGGTATGGCGCTGATGGCCGGCGCCTACGGCATGCCCTACGCGCCGGTGCGATCCATCCTCGGTTCCGACATCCTGCGCTCGAACCCGGAGATCCGGGTGGCCCAGAACCCCTTCTCCGAGCAGCCGCAGCCCATCGCGCTGGTACCGCCGCTGAACCCCGACGTCACCATTCTCGCCGTACAGCGGGCCGACGTATTCGGTAATGCCCATCATTGGGGCAACGCCGGGGTCGCCCAGGAAGCGGCGCTTGCGGCGCGGCGGGTGATCCTGCTTGCCGACGAGATGGTGGCACCGTCGGTGATCGCGTCCGATCCGGGGCGGGTGCTGGTGCCGGGGTTCCGGGTGGATGCTGTTTGTCCTGTACCGGCGGCCGTCCACCCGTCGCCGATGAGCGGGCGCTGGAAGCGCGACACCGCGTTCTTTTCCGACTACCACGCGCGGTCGCGGGACGAGACCGGCTTTCGCACCTGGCTCGAGGAATGGGTGCTTGGTGTTGCCGATCACGATGCCTATCGCGCCAAGCTGGGCCCCAATCTCGAGGCCATGCGCATCAGGGGCGAGGCGCCGTCGGCGCCAGCCAACTACGCGGCAGAGTAGCCATGTTGGAGCGTGCCTACTCGACCCAGGAACTGATGATCATCGCCGCCGCGCGGGAGATCGCCGACGGCGAGGTGGTATTCGTCGGCATGCGCCTGCCGATCATCGCGTATGGTGTAGCCCGGCTGACCCACGCGCCCAATGCCGTCGGCCTGTTCGAATGCGGGATCGCCCGCCATGAACCGGCGGCAACCATGCTCTACACCATGGGCGATCCGCCGAATCAGCTTGGCGCCGCGTGGGTCACCGGGCTGGTCCAGGTGATGGGACAGTTGCAAAGCGGTCACGTAGACGCCGGCTTCATCGGCGGCGCTGAGATCGACCGGTTCGGCAACATCAACACGTCGTACGTCGGTGACTACCAGGCCCCGACGGTCAAGCTGCCGGGCTCGGGCGGCGCTCCCGACATCGCATCGATGGTCAAACGGCTGCTGGTGATCATGAACCACGAGCGTAAGCGGCTGGTGGAGCGCGTCGACTACGTCACCTCGCCCGGCTACCTGGACGGCGGCGAGAGCCGCGCCCGCGCGGGCCTCGACCGTGGCGGCCCTGCTGCGGTGATCACCGATCGCTGCATCCTGCGGCCGTATGGCGAGTCTCACGAGCTGCACCTGGACTCGGTGCATCCCGGCCACACGGTGGATGAAGTCGTCGCCAACACCGGCTGGGACCTGCGGTCGATGCCGACGGTCATTTCGACGCCACCACCCACCCCGGCGGAGCTTGACGCACTCCACACCATAGACACCGAGGGTTTCTGGCGATGAACCCGAACCGGCGTTTCCGCATTGGCGCGATGACCAGTGATCGCGTAGGCTTCGAGCAAGAAAATCGGCGGTCTGCCGCTATTTCCAGAACGAACGGCACACCACACAAACGCAGTCGATCGACAAGGGAGGATACCATGAGCCACTCCGAACCGACCGGAACGTCACGTCGGCGTTTCATCACCACCGCCGCCGCCACCGCGGGCCTTGCCGCAACAACCAGCATGGTGCCGCTGCGGCTGGCCCGGGCCATGAAGGCACCGATCAAGATCGGCATCCTGCTGCCCTACTCCGGCACCTACGCCATGCTCGGCAACTCCATCACCGATGCCATGAAGCTGCGCATCGAGCAGGCTGGCGGTATGCTCGGCGGCCGGCCGGTGGAGTATGTGGCCATCGACAGCGAAATGTCGGTTCCGAAGGCGCCCCAGAACACCAACAAGCTGGTCAACAAGGACAAGGTCGATTTCCTTGTCGGGCCGGTTCACAGCGGCATCGCCCAGGCCATGGCGAAGATCGTCGGCGGCAAGGGGTCGACGATCATGGTCGTGCCCAACGCTGGGTCGAACTTGGTGACGGGCCCGTTGTGTGCCCCGAACGTCTTCCGCACCTCGTTCAGCAACTGGCAGCCCTCGTATCTCGGCGGCAAGGTGATGGCCGACGAAGGCCACAAGACCTGCGTGACCATGACCTGGAAGTATGCCGCCGGTCTGCAAATGATGGCGGCTGGCAAGGATGCCTTCGAGGCCAACGGCGGCAAGGTAATCAAGTCTATCGAGGTGCCGTTCCCGGACGTGGAGTTCCAGGCCCACATCTCGGAGATCGCGGCGCTCAAGCCTGATGCCGTGTATGCTTTCTTCTCCGGCGGTGGCGCCATCAAGTTCGTCAAGGACTTTGCGGCGGCGGGACTCAAGGACTCCATCGCGCTCTACGGTCCGGGCTTCCTGACCGAAGGCGTATCCGGAGCCCAGGGTGATGCAGCCGAAGGCGTGAAGACCACCCTGCATTACTCCACCGACCTGGATAACCCGGCCAACATGGCGTTCAAGGCCGCGTACCAGAAAGCCTACGGCAAGCCGCCGAACGTGTTCGCCGTTCAGGGCTATGACACCGGCAGCCTGCTGCTGCAAGCCGCGGCGGCGGTCGGTGGCGACGTCGGCGCCACCAACGACGTGATCGACGCCATGTCGTCGGCCACCTTCGCCGATAGCCCACGCGGGTTCTGGAAGATGTCGAAGGCCCACAATCCGATTCAAGACATCTACCTTCGCGAGGTGCGGGGCGGTGAGCACCACAACCTTGGAGTCGTTTCCAAGGCCCTGGAGGACCCGGCCACCGGCTGTCGGATGACCTCGTAGGCATAGCGGCGGCGGTCCCCGACGCCGGATGATGGCGTCGGGGACGCTCCCGCGCGCTTTCGAGGTATGTCCTCATGACCACGGCAACGTTCCTCATCCAAGTGCTCAACGGCGTCCAGTACGGCTTCATGCTGTTCCTGGTCGCCAGCGGGCTGACGCTTGTGTTCGGCATCATGGGCATCATCAATCTCGCCCATGGCGCCTTCTACATGATCGGCGCCTACCTGGTCTTCTGGATAGTCGGTGCCGTTGACAACCTGTTCATCGCCGTGCTTCTCGGCCTGCCGGTGGTCATCGCCATCGGCTTCGTGATCGAGCGGTTCGCCATCTCTTTCCTCTACAACCGCGATCACCTGTACCAAGTGCTGCTGACCTATGGCCTGATCCTGATCCTCAATGAAGCGCAGCTGATTTTCTGGGGAGCCGACTTCTACAGCGTTCCGATTCCGGAAATCCTGTCCGGCGCGGTGACGCTCACGGAAAACCAGGTATATCCGGTCTATCGCCTGTTCATTTCCCTGGTCTGCCTCGGAGTCGCGGCGGCGCTCTACCTCCTGATCGGACGCACACGCCTGGGAATGATGATCCGCGCCGGTGCGTCGAACCGCGAGATGACCGAGGCACTGGGCATCCCCATCGGCCACGTCTTCACCGTGGTGTTCGGCATCGGCGCCGCGCTCGCCGCATTCGCCGGCATGATCGGCGCGCCGGTGACGTCCGTGTATCCGGGCATGGGCGATCAGATCCTGATCATCTCGTTCGTCGTGGTGGTCATCGGCGGCATCGGATCCATCAAGGGCGCCTTCGTCGGCGCCATGGTGATCGGCCTCGCCGACACCTTCGGCAAAGTCCTGGTGCCCGAACTGGCGTCGATGGTGATCTATGCGGTGATGGCGCTGGTGCTGCTGTGGCGGCCGCAGGGCCTGTTCGGGCGGCCCACATGAGGGGCCTCTGGTCGACTCGCGCCGTGCTGCTCGCCGCCGTGTTGGGACTCTCCCTGTTTCCCTGGGTCGGCGAACACTATTACGTGGAGCTGATTATCCGCCTCATGGTGCTGGGTATCTTCGCCATGAGCCTGGACCTATTGATCGGTTTTACCGGGTTGGTGAGCTTCGGCCATGCGGCATTCTTCGGGCTGGCCGGATACATCCTGGCCATCCTCACGCCCGAAACAGGCCCGATCGGCATCTGGCTAGCACTTCCCGCCTGTCTGGCCGCATGCGCTCTCGCGGCGCTGGTAATCGGATGGTTCTCGGTGCGGACGTCGGGAATCTACTTCATCATGATCACCCTGGCCTTCGCCCAGATGCTGTTCTACTTCTTCAACGAGAACGCGGCACTCGGCAGTTCTGACGGAACATTCATCTTCTTCCGCCCGGTGATCTCCATCGGCGGCACCGTGCTGTTGAACCTCGACGATCCGGCCACGTTCTACTACTTCGTGCTCGCTTCTCTGGTGGGCTGCTATCTGCTGCTGACGATGATCCTGGACGCGCCCTTCGGACAGGTCATCAAGGGCATCCGTGCCAACGAGCCGCGGACTCGGGCCCTCGGCTATCCCACCTTCCACTACAAGCTGGTGAGCTTCGTGATCGCCGGCACAATGGCAGGCTTCGCCGGTTTTCTGGAAGCCACCCACACGGGATTCGTCAGTCCGGCGCACCTGGGTTGGCACGAGTCGGGGCTGGTGATCATGTTCGTCATTCTTGGCGGGATGGGCACCCTGTACGGCCCGGTGATCGGCGCCTTCACCTTCGGGCTGCTTCAGGATCAGTTCCAGGAGGTCACCGAGCACTGGTCGTTGGTGATCGGCGTATTCGTGATCCTTGTGGTCCTGTTCCTGCCCAACGGGATCGCCGGCCTGGTGATGCGGATGGCCGGCGGCGGCTCAGCCCGGTCCTCAGACACGTCGGCGGCGACTAGCGCCGAAACCCGGCGCACGGCCGCGCCACGAGCCGAGGAACCCGCCGCCGAATGAGCGATCACATCCTCGAAACGGAGCAACTCTCCAAGTACTTTGGCGCCCTGGCCGCGGCCGATGACGTCTCTATCACGTTCGCTCCGGGACGGATCCACGCCATCATCGGCCCCAACGGCGCCGGCAAGACGACGCTGATCAATCTGCTTTCCGGCGAGCTGCAGCCCACGTCGGGACGTATCCGCTACAAGGGCCGCGACATCACTGGCGCCTCGCCCGACAAGATCTCGCGCATGGGGATCGGCCGCAGCTTCCAACGGACCAACGTCTTTTCCGCCTTCACCTGCCGGCAGAACTGCTGGCTGGCGGCACAGTCGCGGCTCAGGACCTCAATGCTGTTCCTACGCCCGGCTCGCCGTTTCGACGACGTAGGCCGACGGGCGGACAGGGCTTTGGATCTCTGCGGCCTGACCGACCGGGCGGAAACGGTTGCCGGCGTGCTCTCGCACGGTGAGCAGCGGCAACTTGAGATCGGCATGATCCTCGCCACCGAGCCGGAACTGCTGTTGCTTGACGAACCGCTGGCCGGGATGGGGCGCGAGGAGGCGGATCAGGTGGTGGCGCTGCTGGGCGAGCTCGCCGCCGACCACACGCTGGTTCTGATCGAGCACGATATGGACGCCGTGTTCCGCGTCGCCCAGCGGCTGACAGTTATGGTCAACGGCCGAGTCCTCGAAACCGGAACCCCCGACGAGGTACGCCGCAACCCCGAGGTCCAGGCGGCATACCTCGGTGCCGAGGCGGACGTATCGTGACCGCGGCGCCCTTCCACGCCGACGAACCCATCGTCGAGGCGCGCGATCTGCACACGTACTACGGTTCCAGCCACGTTCTGCACGGCATCGGCCTGACGGTTCACGCGGGGGAATGCGTCAGCCTGCTCGGACGCAACGGGATGGGCAAGACGACCACCATCCGGTCGCTATTCGGCCTGACGCGACCGCGACGGGGCGAGGTGCGGATCCACGGGAGGGTGATGACCGGCGCGCCTCCTCATCTGGTCGCGCGCGAGGGATTGGCCCTGGTTCCGGAAGGCCGCGGGATTTTTCCCAACCTGACCGTCCGGGAAAATCTGGTGATGGCATCGCGGCGCGGCCGCGACGGGAACGAGGCTTGGACCCTTGACCGCATCATCGAGCTGTTCCCGCGGCTCGGCGAGCGCATGAGCAACATGGGCAATCAGCTTTCCGGCGGCGAGCAGCAGATGCTGGCCATCGGCCGGGCGCTGATGACCAATCCGGTGCTGCTGATCCTGGACGAGGCCACCGAAGGACTGGCACCACTGATCCGCCAGGAGATCTGGTCGGTGATCCGGCATATCAGGGAGACCGGTATCGCCACCCTGATCGTCGATAAGGAACTCGGCGTCCTGCTCGACCTATGCGAACGGTGCATGATCCTGGCCAAGGGCGAGGTGGTGTACGATGGCACCGCCGAGGATCTGGCCCGCGACCCGGAGATCCACACCCGCTATCTCGGCGTTTGACAATACCGTTCACTCGGTTTGTCGAAAAATTGAATAAAACCTCGCGGCACATTGAAAACAAACAAAAATATCGACGGTTCTGCAATCATTCAGTAACCTGTTAGCGTCTATTAAACTGGCAGGCGGCGCGCCATCGCCTCCCGACCTTTCGTGCTGACCCGACATGCTGCGACCAAAGAGCACTGATCCCACGTCCCGGCGATCCGGCCGCACCAAGCGGACTTGGTTCGATTCCGACGCCTTGACCACCGGCGCCCTACTGGGTCTCGCCGGTGCCGCCATGTTCGCGTTTGTTGCCGGTGGCGACTACAGCTATTGGGAAGCCATGCGCAGCGGCGGTGGCGACGGCCACGAGATGACGATGGAGCTGGCCTCCGGTCCCGGCGATGATCGCTTCGCTACCGCCCAGGCGGTGCTCGGCCTGACTCCCCAAAGGGTGGAGGGGCTGTTCCCCGATCTGCGGACGTCGGTTCGCGATGACGGCTTCGTCGATGGACGTTTCTCCGTCGACGGCGCCGACTACGCGGTGACCTTCATGGAGCCGGAACGCGGCGGCGAAGCCTTTCGCGTTCGCTATGTGGATGTCCTGTTCGCCGCAACCGAGGGCGAAACCCGCGAGGCCCTACAGGTGCAGTTCGGGGCCCGCCCCAAGGGTCACTGTGCGAACGCGGCCGGAGCCGCGGCCGGCCCCTGCCGCTTTCACTGGCGCACCGATGACGGGATCGCCATGGAAGTGGTCACCGACACCGTGCCCGCCGCGACCGGCGAGGCATCGGCGAGCATGACGGTCACCGCGATTAGGTCACGCCCGTAACGACACCGATTTCTCCTCGCTTCACCCCCCCTTGGTGAAGTTGATCTCGCCGCCCGGCAGCAAATACAGCACCAGCGCCTCGCCGTTTTTCACCGTCGGATGATGGGCGGAGCCCGGCGGATAGACGCACCAGCCACGATCGTGCCCGTCGAAGCGGGCACCGGGCGTGACCGGCATGGTCATGCAGATCTCGCCGTTGGGGTGGCTGTGGTGGGGCCCGACGATGTCCTTCAGGTCCACCACGTCGATGCTGAGGCCGTTGGTCTCCGGCCCCGCCCACCACGCGCCCGAAGCGCCGGCCCTCATCACCCTGACTGCACATCCAGCCGGCGGCGATGGCCTGATGGCAGGCGTCCTCGATGGCTTTGAACGCCGCGCCGTCGGGCGGAAACTCCTGGTTCAGGGCGTCTGCCAGCGACCGGTCCACGGCACGGTCTGCGACAGCGTTCGTCACCGGCTTCATCAGAGTTTTGAATTGCTCGACGTCCATTTGTGCTTTCTCCTCAACCGTTTGTTTCTCGGTGTTTCGCGATCAATCCTCGGGGGCGTCGCCGCAGGCAGCCTGATAGGCCGTCATCCGCTGGCGAATATCGTCCGGAATGGGTGCCGACCGGAAGTCCGGTCGGGCAATGAAACAGGCCACCAGCGTGGCACGGAAGTAATGACGGCCCTCGTCGTCGGTGCCGACCACGACATAGGTGGCCGAACTGCGGCCGATCCGATTGACCCTCACCTCCACAAGCATCTCGTCGTCACACGCCGGCGCGCGGATGAAGTCGCATTCCGCGCGGACAAACGGCGCGCCCATATGGCGACGCCAGTTGAGGTCGAACCACGGCGCCTGCAGCACCTCCCGATACCAAACCTCCACCGCCGCGACGGCATGATCTAACACCCGCGGGGTGTAGATGATGCCGGCCGGATCGCAGTCCCCCCAGGTGACGGTTCGCCGGACACTGAACGGCCCGTTCATTTCGCTTTCCCCCATATGCGAAGCACTTTCAAGCGTTGACGGCCCGCCTGTCGTGTTGCAGCGCAGAAATCACTTGACAGCTTTAAAATAAAACTTGTGGCGAATGTTCTCTCATCGTATGATCATGGCGATTGTTCGTACACCAAACAATAACATAAATACATCAACTCGGCCGACGCCGCAACATTGGTCGGCGTGCGACTGAACGGGCGAAATCCCGTTTGGAAGCGTCGCATTGCGTTCGGTACGGTGATCTTCGCGCCGATCCGAGCGGAGGGCAATCGGAGGGGAGAAACCGTGGTGAAAGACAGCCTCGCGCCTGGCTTGAAGACCGTCCGTTCGGTCACGGTCGACAAGGGCCGGACCATCGATTTCATGGGCGACGACCTTCGCGTCTACGCCACGCCGGACCTCGTACGCGACATCGAGCCCACCTGCCGCGACTACTTGCTGGAGCACCTCGACGGCGGCGAAGACACCGTGGGCATGCGGGTGGAGATCGACCACACCGGCGCAACCTTGCTAGGCATGAGCGTCGAGATTGCCGCCGAAGTGATTGCCGTGGAAGGCCGGCGGGTCACCTTCGCCGTGACCGCCACCGATCCGGTCGAGAAGGTGGCTGAAGCCCGTCACGTGCGTTTCGTGGTCGACGTGGCGAAAACCGCCGAACGGCTGACGGCCAAGGCACAGAAGGTTACGGCCCAAGCGTAGCTAGGAGTAGCGTGATGAGCGTTCGCGGCGACGGCGCCAAGACCGTCCCGACCTATTGCTATCAGTGCGTCGCCGGTCCCGATTTCCTCTCGGTGCGGGTGGAGGACGGCGTCGCCACGGAGGTCGAGCCGCAGTTCGAAGCGGCGGGCGTCCATCCGGCCGCTGGGCGGGTCTGCGTGAAAGCTTATGGACTAGTCCAGAAGACCTACAACCCGCACCGCATCGTCACGCCGATGAAGCGCACCAACCCGAAGAAAGGTCGGGACGAGGACCCCGGCTTCGTCGCCATCAGCTGGGACGAGGCGCTGGAGACCATCGCCGACAGACTGCGACAGGTTCGGGAAACCGGGCTGCGCGACGAGTCGGGATATCCGCGGGTCGCCGTCAGCTTCGGCGGCGCCGGGACGCCCACCGCGTACATGGGGACCTTCCCGGCGTTTCTCGCCGCGTGGGGCCCCGTGGACTTCGGCTTCGGCAGCGGCCAGGGCGTCAAGTGCTACCATTCCGAACACCTGTATGGGGAGTTCTGGCACCGCGCCTTCACCGTCTGCCCGGACACGCCCTTGTGCGAATACGTGGTGTCCTTCGGTAGCAATGTGGAAGCGTCCGGCGGCGTTTGCGGCGTCGCCCGCTATGCCGATGCCCGGGTGCGCGGTCTGAAGCGCGTGCAGGTGGAGCCGCACCTCTCCATCACCGGCGCCTGCTCCTCCGAGTGGGTGGCGATCCGGCCGAAGACCGACGCGGCGTTCCTGCTGGCCATGGTCCACGTCCTGGTGCACGAACAGGGCGAGCGGCTCGACATCCCGTTTCTCAAGCACCGCACCTCATCGCCCTATCTGGTGGCGCCCAACGGTTTCTACGCCCGCGATCCGGAGACGCTGAAGCCGCAGGTCTGGGACCAGAACACAGGGCGCGCGGTCCCGTTCGATACGCTGGACATCGACCCCGGCCTCGACGAGCCGGTTCTGGTGCCCGAGTGCGTCGAGATCGGGGCCGACGGCAAACAGTGGCGCCATGGGCCCAGCAGCGCCAAACCCGCTTATCTTCTGATGGCCGAGCGGGTGGCCGGATATACCCCGCTGTGGGCATCACGCATCTGCGACGTGCCGGCGAAGATCATCCGTCGCGTCGCGCTGGAGTTCCTTGACCACGCTCGGGTCGGCGAGACCATCGAGATCAACGGCCGGACACTGCCGTACCGACCGGTGGCGGTGACCCTGGGCAAGACCGTGAACAACGGCTGGGGCGGCTTCGACTGCTGCTGGTCGCGAACCATGCTGGCCTGCCTGGTGGGCGGCCTGGAGGTCCCCGGCGGCACCCTCGGGACGACGGTTCGGCTCAACCGGCCGGCAACGTCACGTCAGGCCAGCGTCAGCGCCGGACCGGATGGGTTCATGGAGTTCCCTATGAATCCCACGGACAAGGAACACTGGATGGCGCAGCCGAACGTGCGCAATGCCCACCGCACGCTCGTCCCGCTCAGTGCCAACTCGCCATGGAGCCAGGCGCTGGGCCCCACCCACCTCGCCTGGATGATGCAGGAGACGCCGCCCGACCATTGGCCGGACCCGACGCCGCCTGACGTCTGGTTCGTCTATCGCACCAATCCGGCGATCTCGTTCTGGGATACGGCGCGAGTCAGCCGCACCATGGCCCGGTTCCCGTTCACGGTGTGCTTCGCCTACACCCGCGACGAAACCAACCACATGGCCGATGTGCTGCTTCCCGAGGCTACGGATCTAGAGAGCCTTCAGCTCATCCGCGTCGGCGGTACCAAGTACTTCGAGCAGTATTGGGACCATCAGGGCTTCGCGTTGCGCCAGCCGGCCGTGGATCCGCCGGGTGAAACCCGCGACTTCTCGTGGATCGCCACCCGGATCGCCGAACGCACCGGACTGCTGGAAACCTACAACGAGGCCATCAACCGCGGTGCCCACGGCGTGCCGCTGCGCACCGACACCTACGATTTCTCCATCGACGTCCACAATGTGCCCTCGGTGGAGGAGATCTGGGACGCCTCCTGCCGTGCGGCCAGCGCCGAGGTCACCGACGGCAACGCCTCCGACGGCCTCGACTACTATCTCGAGCGCGGCTTTCGAATGGCGCCGATGGAACGCCTGGAATGGTACCTGTACCCGGAGATCGAGGATCAGGGACTCCGCTTCGAGCTGCCCTATCAGGAACGCCTTTATCGCGTCGGCCGTCAGCTCGCCAATCGGCTCCACGAACGCGGCATCAGCTGGTGGGACGAGCAGTTGGAGGAGTACGAGCCCTTGCCGCGCTGGCGTGACCTGCCCGGCCTGTGGGATCGGGCATTACGCGACAACTACGACGTAGCGCCGCAGGACTACCCGTTCTGGCTGGTGACCTCGCGGTCCATGCAGTACGCGTGGGGCGCCAACGCCGACATCCAGATGATTGGCCCGCCCCCCTTAACCCGATCCAGATGAATTGGCAGGGAAGCTTGGCATCTGGGTCCTGAGGAGAGGGGGCATTGAGATGCCGAGGAAGCGGTTTTCGGTCGAGCAGATCATCAACCTGATGCG
>Ga0209780_1000109_pt1 | contig 35223 bp, 30 predicted proteins | sample WorMetexBAHAMAS2_FD_187384 | JGI IMG/M metagenome (GOLD analysis project Ga0209780, IMG submission 187384) | Marine gutless worms symbiont microbial communities from Max Planck institute for Marine Microbiology, Germany - Inanidrilus exumae... | ecosystem: Host-associated > Annelida > Digestive...
GGGGGAAGGGACAGGACCCCCAGAACAAATTTGACAAATCCTGCACTGTCTGTGAACATACGATGACGGCTTCCAACATGACCTTACAGTATTTACATCGCTGAAGTTCGCTGATGTTCGTTAAGAGACACCTCGAGTAGCCTACGTGCTTCGTCTGGGGGTAAAGGCGGGATTCTCACCTCTGTCGGGTGGCAGGTAACACTGTGTGATCCCATATGGCGTGTGAGTTTCCCGTAGCGGTGAAAGCTAAGTTGATGCTAAACTGCTGTACACTGTTTACTTTTACTTTACTTTACCTCAGTGCTGTATGCGAGAACTGTTAGTCAGCGCTGAGACACTTAACGCTGCAGTGACATCCTCTGTTCAGGTGTTGTGTGTTATAACGACGCCAGTTTCGCTAATCATCGAGTCACATCAAGACGCAACATACATCTTCACCTCCGTCTCAATACTGCTGTGCAACTTCCTCTCAATGGCTCTTGTCTTCATACCAAAGGTATGCTTCAGCTGTCTGCTACAACACATAGGGTGAAGTGACGTCACAGTAAGTAAGTAAGTAAGTAAATAAATACACTTATATAGCCCATTTAACAGGAATGTCTCTAATGCGCTGAGCGCGATATCTTCCCGAATAAAAACAGTAGCCTCGTCTATAGTCACGATACGATCTTTATGTTGTGGGCATGATTTCGTACTGTGCGAAGTTAGCTGGTGAATATTTGTCACGTTATTTAATAAACAAGATGTCGCCCTAACGAGGGGTAACCGTACTAGCCCGCCGTGCAGTGTCAGCCGCCGGACCGGCCACGCGCCCGGCCCGGCGGCTGGCAGCGTTAAGCCCGGTCCACACTAGCAACAATGTCGAAGCAACATTCGACATTGTAGCATTCGACAATGTTGCTTCGACATTGTTGCTGGTGTGGACGGGGCTTTACAGACGACGACAGACGACAGACAACGACGACAGACGCCGACAGACGACAGCGTGCAAAACAATACTGGCCCATTAGGTGGGCCAGTAATAAAATTGAATTAGTAGGTTTAAGCTTAGTGCTAGCGCCAGAAAGTGATATCAAACTAACACGACTTAAAAGTGTGTGTTTACATTACATTGTTCCACATCACGGCAGCCATAACAGCTGGCATAGATAGGAATTAAGAAATTACGCCACTGTCACCCTATGTACTGTCTTGCTTTGTTATCTCCGCCACAGGTTGGCGGGGGTAATGTTTCGAGCCATGTTTTTCTGTATGTTTGCTTGTAAGCAGAATACCGTACCTAGAAATTTATGTGTGAATTTTTATGACGTGGGGTATTTTCCAAATTTTATGAAAATTCACCCATCAGATATTCAGATTACTTACTAGAGAAGAGTTGATTAAATTTAGGAAGAGATTCTGAACATAATTATTCTGGATACTAGTCGGTCGTAAATGCTTCCACATTGCGACTGCTGGACTTCGCGTAGAACGGGGCCACTCTGTACTTCTGCGGCTGTACTGGAACGACGGTCAACACAGTATTAATCTACTTACCCACAGGCAGGGAGCGGTAAACGCATTGGGATGAGAATGTACGTAGATATTCGTCAATCAACGATTTGTTTTCGTTTCAAGACCGTTGAAATGCGCGCGCCAGACATGAAGTGTTACGTCATTACTTACGCCGACGACAGTCGCAGGGGTCGGGTTTTTATCGCAGTTTGTCTGTCTGTCTGTCTGCCTGTCTCACTGTTTTTTTCCGCACGATATCCCAAGAACCGATGCAGCTAGGATGACTAAACGTAACATAGAAGTGTTTTTGACGATGAGGTATGGAAACCCATCTATTTTAGGGTCAAAAGGTCAAAGGTCAAGGTCAGGAGTCCCAAAAACATTGCCAGCGTGGGTATTTACAGTCGCGTGAGTGCTGGCTGCTTCTAGTTAGAGGAAGAGTTCCCGTTCGTGAATATTTTCGAACATGCTCGATTCGTCTGAATGACTTTTATTTTTATTTCAGACATGTTTGAAACAGACATGTACATGTACGAAACAACATTCTTTCACGCTGAACGACTATTTAGTCTCGTAACGCTATGCTATAGCGCGGTATATGTTGTGGTCCTGCGTCTGTCTGTCCGTCCGTCCGTCCGTCCGTCACAGGTCGGTGTTCTATGAAACTGCTAAACATATCACGCGCGCAACGTCATTTATAAAATACACAAGATCGTGATCCCCGAGATATTTGTGTGCAAAGTTGTCTCGTCCGCTTATCAGAAGAAGGGACACGAGGACAAGGACTAAGAACTGAAAAGAGTCGACGACTTGAAACGCCCCAGACACCCGTTATAGGCTCTCGCTCGGCGCTCGCCACGACCCTAACACCTGCCCTCCACGGAAAAATTCCTATGGGCGCCCATGCAGGTAGCCGAATGAGAAAAAAAAACAATTGTCACAGAAAGTGTTTCTCAGGTTGACACTTGATCTGCTTGCGTTATCCGTACAGCAGTTGACAAATAACTAACAGAGCGTCGCGCGGTTCCTCTACGATAGCTGAGCTTCCTGTATTTCGTGTATGTGACCATGGCGTTAAAGCGTTAGCGATTTGACGGTGCAGATGAGAGACATTCGGAACAACGTTTACCATGACGAAGACGACGTGAACGCATGTAGTCTCAGCGACGACGAGAAACTGAGGCTCGATGACGAACATTATCAGCAGCTGCAGCAGGAAAACGACTTTCTACGAGCACAGCTCGCCGAGGCCAGTTACCAACTGCCAGTGTCGGACTGGCGGTGTTTTATGGGCTGTGCCATCAGCAGCAGTTCAGGGGCGCCATTCTAAGTGTAACATATCTTTCGAAAGCGGCACATGTATCAGGCAATCACCATATCTATTGGCTCCTTCAAACGTCATCTCAAAACTCATTTATTTACCCTCCCCGGCTAGTCCATTTTCCCACCCAGCGACACCAACGCCTCCGACTCGAGCATGCTTGAATTTGTGCGCTATACAAATTTTGTAATAATAATAATAATAATAATGTGTTCGTCGAAGGGGGGAACCACGACACAATGGCACAATGGCCAGTCCAACTGTCCAAGTCTGCCAACTGCGGAGTATTGCGGACCCTCTGTGTAAAGTAAACAAATTAAATGGTCAAAGAATTTTGACGAGAGGCCGCATCGCATGGGGGCGGATTTTTCACGGGTAAATTAATGTAACAGCGGTCAGTCTGACGCTCTGCCGCCACTGCTTCTCAGTACTAACTGGGCATGATCAGACTAACTTCGTCGATGTGACCAACGCCGTTAGCACTACACCACCACTCTGTGTGGTCACGTTTAAGTAAGTAAGTAAGCTAGTAAGTAAGTAAGTAAGTAAGTAAGTAAGTAAGTAAGTAAGTCGATCTTGATCTCAGCGTCGGATAATGTTCGTCAATGTGTTTCAATGTTTCTGTTTGAAAGCATTCTGTGATAATAAGATTGACTTTTGTCAACATCAGTTTACAAAGCGATGCCCGCTTAGTGAATTGCACATTTCAGTCTGCGCTTTGCAAACAAGAGGGCTTAACAGTGATGATTGAGTCTAGCGGAAAGCGTAATGTAACGGTCTGGCGTTCGTCCGTCCGTCTATCCCGTCGGCATACTCACCGTGACTCACTAGGGGGCAGCATGCGACGAGGCCAGCATACATTTTTGCCCGACAATAAGGAGGACCGCGATATACTTATTTCATATGATTTCCTAATATGACTAATGTGAGTAGGCCTAGCCTAATCGTCTTTGCTGTGTGCGATGTAATTTTCAGAAAGAGGAGAGACTAGTGGAGCTGAGGAATCGACTCCAGAAGAAACTTGCTTCTGAAGCCGTATTCCAACATCAGTCATCAATTCCGACTTGACTTCACTGTAGTGAACACGATCAAATGTTGCAGCCTATGCATATGCATATTTGTGCATTATATACACGGTGGTTAAAATACAGCTAGCAGCAGAAAAAAGATTACGTGTTCATAGGCATTGCAATATTCAACTTTTTGGGAGGGGAGGCGGGGGCTGTCTCCCCTTTTCCTGTTCTTTCTAGTCCTTTTTCTTTATTTATGCCCTCCTTTTATTTTCGCCACCCTTTTCTAAGCCCATGCCTACCTTATCCCTTATTTCTACCTCGTCTTCCCTGCCCGTTAGATTCTGCTAGGCGATCTACACGTAGCTATACGGGAGCGCTGTATCCCGTCTAGGTGGAGCCTTGGCTCTAAACGGATTTTGTTGCATTGTATTAAGGTAAAGGGTGCCATATACCAATATGAGCATTTCTTCCACTTCATCCAGCACTGTGTTGTTCATAACATAAATAGGCCTAGGTAGCGCGCTTGTATTTAAATATCTTCGATGATGAAAGGACGTAACTTTACATTTCACTACATTTAATGTAACTTGCAATTTATCAGTCCAATTTACAAACTTATCAATTCCCGTTTGGAGTCTGTCTTTGTCTGAAATTTCTTTAATATGACAGTGCATCTTTGCATCATCAGCAAAAAATAGTTTAATATTATTTGTGCAAATATCCACCAAGTCGTTTATGAATATCACAAACAGCATCGACATCCGCATATATAGAGCCTTATAGAGGAGTGGAACCATCGAGACTACGAGCAGCATTCACGTTAGCTTTGTTGTCTAGCAGCACTGCATGTCCATTTGACGCAGCAGCGTAGACCAGTGTAGAACCGTCATCGGTACTGACGCTGACGACAGCACTATTTGTATTAACATTTCCAGTTCCACTGCTGACGTGTGTCCATTCCACGCAGCGATGTGCAGAGGCGTAGAACCATCAACAGTACGAACAGCACAGGAACGGATCCAGAAGGTGTGGCTAGGGCAGGGGGCGAACGGAGGCACCTTAGGCGCCGAGGTCGAGCGCCGAAAGCGGGAGTCAAGTCGAGCGCCGAAGGCGCGAGTCGAGTCGAGCGCCGTAGGCGCGGGTATCGAGGCGCTAAAGGCGCCGAAGGGAGTGGGGTGTGAAGAGGGCGTGTCCCCCTCCCCACCGGGGAAGGGTCTGAAATGGGGCTGTGCCCCCTCCCCTGAAGATTTTTTTGATTTTTAAGCTCAAAAATGCGAGTTTTGGTGCATTCTGGGACTGATAAAACCTACTTTTGATCGGCCTGGGGTCTCGATTTTTTGGCCAGGAGCCGTCTAGGGAAGGGGGCAATCGCCCTCTTTGACCCCGTGGATCCGCCCCTGGAACAGCACGACATCCGCATTGCTTATCACAGACCTATTCTAATAATAAATAGGTCTGTGTTACTTACTCACTGAGTTACATAAAGGCGCTAAATTGCTTAAAGATTCTTCGTAGAATGTGAGCGACGTGAGCGATAATGGAGTGTTTAGGTTTGGTACAGAAGGTTTGGTAGTTTATAGTAGGTTATTTGTTTAGTCTGTCGTTATCAGAAGATATACGGTATCACCTTTGGTAACTGGGTCTCCGAGAGTGTGCTGTCTTTGATTTGTTCTAACCCACGGTTCGTATTCCTTCCTTCTTCTTCTTAGTTTCATGTACTGCCGTCTGCCAATACTAGCAGAGTTCCAAACTGGTAGTAACATCACTTGTAAAAACACCAATGGGTACAATCGTAACACAGTTAAGAAGTGGGTTCTCGTCCGATCATTTTCGATGTATTCTAGGTATAGAATAGGTATAGGTATTCTAGATATATATGTATTTATAGTGTGTTAGACAAAGCCGGCTCTCAGTCGGTTTTCAAACGCACTTAAAATCCTCGCATTTTCATATTCGTCCAAGTGCAGTGTTGAATGTAGCTAAACCCATATGTAATCTTCAGTTTGAATATTTTGATAATGTTTGCTCTAACACTTTTGATCACATCAACTTTCTTTAGTCTAGCTTCACACATTAGCATGCTTAAGGTCACTGGAAATAGCAGTAGCACCGTTCGATAGAGTGCATATGAGTTCCTATTAGCGTTCTATAGTAACTAACTATGTCTCTACCTTGCACCATTAATGAGGTATAGCAAGATGTTGGTAGAAAATTGCTGATTTTAATCTCCCTTTATTTGGCGCCCCTGTTGTGGGTGACCCCGTTGGAAGCTTGCAGAGATTTTTGCACTAGCAAACAAGAGTCCCTGGGTTATCGTATGGCGTTGTTGGCGTGATCCTAGGTTTAGCCGTCTTAGTAGAACACCGACTTGTGACAGACAGAGTCTGACATACGGACTTACGGACACGATGACGGCAAGTACCGCACTAGTATAGTGTCGTGCGATAGCCATACCAGTACAGCTACATTCATTTCTGAACTGTTATGCTGGAAGCTTAACGCCTATACGTACGTGGGCTAGTCGTGCGATAAAAATTAAATCACTGTGAGAATGAAAACAATGTTGAATGTTGTGAATGCAGTTATAACTAGAAAACACAGGCAGTTGAATCTATGTGCATACCCACGCTGGGTACACTTGTTACCCCTGTGACCATGACCTTTGTCCTGTTGACCTCAGGGTCAGTGCATGCTGAGTGACTGCTATAGAGTATATACATTTGTACCACATTTGGTGTTGATAGCTCACGCTGTTTCCTTACACGGGCAAACAAACAGACATACAGATGCGACTGAATGCCCTACCCATGCTGGCAGCTATACAGCCGGCATGGGTAATTATGTGAGTGGGGGTGGATTACATTGTTATGTTACATTGTAGATTAAGTTTTCACGTTGATGCATAGATGTGACATGACTGATGTTTGCATGGTAACTTTGAAATCGGTCTTGCATGAAAATCACTAAATCCACACATTGTTACTAATTGATGTTGTTCATCAGTTAACTTTATTTTGATATGTAAAGTGAAATTGTAATATACCCCGATAGCTTATGCAGTGTTACGATACCAAAACAAAAGGTAGACAAAAAAGAACTATAAAATGTAAAAAAATTTTCACTGTAACATATCCAACAAAAGTTGGTGCCACCAAAGTTCATTAGCAACGCTAACAATTGTAAACAGCCATGTGGTCATCTGCGATTGTATCTCTATCGATGTTAGTTGTGTATCTGCTTTTGCAGAAATAGAGGCTATGGCTTCTTCAGAAGTGCTTGAAAGGGATGTTAAGGTAATATTTTTGTGTTGTTACTTCACCCCCTGGAGCGGTGGCGAAGTATTGTAATGAGCACGTCTGTGTGTGTGTGTGTGTGTGTCCATTTGTCTGTCTGTCTGTCTGTCCGCGAGGTTATCTCCTGAACCACATGTGCAATCTTTACCAATTTTTGTGCATGTTGCCTATTGCTGTGGCTCGGTCCTTCTCCTGCAGGGAAAGGGGAAATTTTGAGGGTTTTCTTCTTTATTGACAATGCATTGTATGTGCCATATAGCAGTATGAATTTTGCTATGAAGGACATATTTGGCTTAAATTTACTTATTTACCATAAAGTCTAACAGAATTCAATTCCTATTATTACACGGCGTAATTGTGACTAACTACTTAGAAATTACGCACAAACTAAACTAAAAGGGGAACAGAGAAATTTGACGATTAATGGGAGGAATTATGGAAACATGATGCTGTTGTCATTGTTAGTATGATAATGGTGTATGTTGCGGAAGGAACAAATATATTGATAGACATAGGAAAGTGAAGTTAATTAAGTGTCAATGGGACTTAAGTTAACGAAGTATATAGAGTTAATGGTGCAATTGCACACTGCAGGCATGTTGAGTTCAGAAGTTTTTTTATGAACCAATTCTAGTTACGGTTTGGTGAATACCGTACAGTAAATGTTTTGTAGGAGTTTGCATTTAAGTTGGCAGTAAAAATTCGTGTGAGCAATCGCCAAGATAATGTGCCAGCTCGTGACCACGTGATCGCTGTCTGCAACAAGTTTGATCTCATTTTTGTTGGAACCAACAATGGTAAGTTATCGATTCTTCGTAAAGAGACTAAAAATAGCAGCAAAAAGTTCTTTATTAGTAATAGGTGTAATGCAGTTAGTGATTAAAATTGAGAGCTATCAGTCGTTGCCGTTGTTTACCTGTCTCTATAGCTACCTTGTTTTTTCAGGTGATCCTGGTTTACCTAATTTCCCCTCAGTTTTCTTTTTCCATGTCTTTATACGAGAACATATTAGGATAAATGTCACACAAAAAAATTGCTGACAAAAGTTGGGAACTAGGTGGTGGCGTGGCATAGTGGTAACGTCGTTGGTCTAGATCAACGAGGTTAACCTACGCTGAGCCCGGTTAGTACTGGGATGGGTGACTGTGTCCGGGTTTGACTCCCGGATGCGGCACTTAATTTCGGTATGTAACCAACCACCCAGATTGACTCAGCCTTCTACCCTCCATGGGACAGTAAAATGAGTACTAGCCAAAGGGCGGTGATGCTCTGCGGCTTTGGAATAAAGGCAGGCACGGTGTATTTTGCAGGTAAAACTGTGTGATCCATGCCTGAGCGCTCGCATTAGAGGTAGTTACATCGATGCGCTATGCAAATTAACGTATACTTTACTTTACTTTACTAGACCCATTGGTTTAAGTTTGTACTTCGTTGAGCATGCACTTAGCAATAAGGAAGTTAAAAGTAACATCTTGTTTGTGTCTAGCAGAAAGCATAGTGTAATGGTCTGGCGTCCATCCATCCGTCTCGCTGTCCCGTTGGCATACTCACCGTGTCTCACCCTGGGGCAGCATACGATGCAGCCAGTGTACAGTTTGGCCCAGCAACAAGGAGGACCGACATACTTGTTGTTTATGCTTCAGGTTTCAAAGTGTTACGAGTGGCCGACGTAGACAAACATGCGGAAAGTATCAGCAAAGTGAGCAAGACTGTGGTGGATGATTTTGCTGCGTACACCACCGTTGGCCTTGGCGATCATCCCAAATACATCTCACTGAGCAGTGACAGTTTAACTGTGTCCGTATGCTTTAAAGACCAGCAGACCAACAACGTTGTTCATCTGTACGATACTCGTAGCTTCAAAGCACCGGTAATGCTTTTATTTCCTCTATGTTTTGTCTGTTGCGACTTTATTTAAAGTTATTTAGTACCGTCTTCACACGGTTTCCTCTTATTATTTTTTTTTTTGGGGGGGGGGCAGCATCAATTAGCTTTGTTACGGTATTGTTGCTGTTGTTGTTAATGCTGCTGCTGCTGCTGTTGTTTTGTTCTTATTTTTAGGTCGACTCTTCAACTCTTCGACAGAGTTGACCTAATAAAGCCGGTCTCAAATGTCCATCCATACGTACTTGCATACGTACGTCCATCTGTCCACAAAAAGTTCCTTCGATTTAAATGAAATTTGGCTTGTAAGTAGGGGTTGATGAGAGGTGCACAATGGTATGCAATATGACCCGATCCAAGGTCAAGGTCAAAGTCACAAGCTCTTCAAAGTTGGAAATCCGACCATTTTTAAAAGCTATCTCCTCCGCCATTTTGCAATAGAAGCTGGCAACTGACCACAGATTCTTAAACTAGGGCACAATGTCTAAATTTGATCGGGCCGGATTTTTGATATAGTCGGCCTAGTTTTTGTGTCACATGACTTGCATGTTGGCAGAAACATGAGTTCTGAAGAGTTGACTGCCAGTCCCACACGGGGCTAATTTTATTTTTATGCGTTTGCCGCCCTACAATGTTGGCGAATGCACGTATGGTTGCGCATACACGTCTGTCCGTAGACGTCAAAAAGCTTGTGGACGCATCCGCCGCATCTGTGGATGCCTCACCATCTGTACATCCCTAGTCGCACATTACCCCCTGGGGTCCCTACACTGTAGCACTAACACAACACAAAGGAAATGTGAATTAAAACTGCGATTAACATGCGATGAAAATAATTAATCGTGCGATTAACACGATTAAAAAAATTAATCGCTTAACAGCTCTAATTATCAATATTATTATTAATATTATTACTTGCACAATGATTTGCTAGCACAGTCTTAGCTGTGGCCCTGTGTCTGTCGCAAGCCAATGTTGTATAGAAATGACTGAACAGATCAGCTGGTTTTGGCTTAGAGGTACCCTCGACTTATAACACATTGTGTTAGAAGGGAATTTGGGTATCCAAAAATAAGGGTACTTTTCTCGGTAACTTTGTTCCAAACTGTGGACTTCCGCACGTCAACCGTCACACGTGTTGTCAACTTAGGTGGACAGCCAGTGTGATAAACTGGCGATGGTCGTCGGTCACCAGTTTATCACACTGAGCAACCATCTTTGTGTACAACAAGATGGGCATAGCGCAGCATGTTGAATGGGTTTGTCTGTGGCAGATGACAGTTGTTTATTACAGTTATAATGTGCTGTTTGTTTAAATCAATCAATCAATCAATCAACTAAGTCCAGATTAAGGCGCCGTAAATGAGACAAAAACATAACAAGGGTGCTGAACAAGAGAATAAAAAAAAACAAGAACACTCAAGAACATGACAGTTAGAAAGCTCGTGAAAACAGAAAAGATTTGATTTTGTGTTAATGAAGGGAAGCCAGCCTCAGCCGTTTGCAGCCGTACGTCTCGGTCCTGGTGAAGACATTGCTGACATTGCATGGAATCCAGGCATGGACTTTGCCGGACTGATTGCCATTTGTCTGTCAAAAGGAGGTGTACATCTTCTTGAGCTGAAAGGCTCGTCGGTTTCGCAGGTGGCGAGTCTACCTGCTTCCACTGCAGCAACCTGCCGTATGTTTTCTGTCTTCTTGCGATTCTCACCTTTCCCTTTAATGTGTGTGTTCCCCTTCACTTCCAATAGACAGCATCTGAGCTGTGATGATTGTCTGGAGGTTAGAAGGGAAAATAATCAGAACTATTCTGTGCTGTACTGTGTATGATTGACAGTTGTGTAAAATGATATACACACATATGTTGGTTTAGGTTTAGGTTTACCAGTTACATTCTATGTTAGCTTAGGAGAGTTTATTCCTGTGTTGCTTGCTTTTGTTGTGTTGGGTTTAGTTTCGTCAGTACCAAGTCAAGCAGTTGTCTGGGAAGAAAGTCTTCCGAAATGATCTATTTTGTGTGGATAGGGATGTAAAAATTTAACTGCTTTACATTATGTGGCCAGCATTGTCTCCCTCCAGTCTAGTAGACAGTAACGGAGCAGTAATGATGAGAATCAGAACTGGTCTGTTTTGAGTCATGATACCGTGCTTCGATGCCATTGGGTGAATGATGGGAAGGGCATCGGGCCTTTAAAAAAGCCAAGCCATTTATCCCCAAAGGTTCTGTTTTGGAGGAACTGGAGGTTAAAGGTCAAAGAGACAACTGGATATTGCAGTTTTTTCTGGAAAGTGGCCACTCTGTATATATGTCGGTGACATACGCTGCATCACCTCAGTTTTCAGGATTAGCTTTCACTTGTAATTTTTTACTCACTGCAAGTTAAACTTATTTCTAATAATAACAATACTACTGCAAATAATAATAATAATAAGTATCTCAAGTAATTTGGCATAAGGCCGCATTGCTAATTTGCCATCTTGTCACCCGTCATGGCTGCGTTTGATCTGAACCCCATCTATTGCATGGTTTCTTGGACACACATGAGTCCGCATTGTGATTGGTTCAGCCATTTTTGCACAGCTCAGCTTTGTGTCCAACACACAGACCACACTATGTGCAGTGTCTGTCGCATCTTTATTCGGTCGACTCTTCGACAGAGTCGACCTAATAAAGCCTTTCTCAAATGTCCGTCTGTTCATACGTATGTGCGTGCGTATATCCATCCGTCCACCAAAAGTTTCTTCGATTTCAGTGAAATTTGGCATGTAGGTAGAGGTCGGTGAGTGATGTATGCAGTATGACCCGATCCAAGGTCAAGGTCATGAGCACTAAAGTTGGAAATCCGGCCGTTTTCAAAAGCTATCTCCTCCGCCATTTACAATGGGAGCTGGCAACTGACCACGGATTCCTTAACTATGGCACAATATCTAAATTTGATCGGCCTGGTTTTCGTGTCACGTGACTCTGAAGTTGGCACAAACGCCAGTTGCGAAGAGAGTCTACCATCTGTCCCCATACGAGGCTAATTTTTATTATTATTATCTTACACACTGCATGCAGACGATGTGGCCTAATAGTAATATAACAAGACTGATCGTAATTCTTTACCAGTGCTTACAGTGTGCTGTATAGGCGCTGTACGCTACACATTACTTGCACTTGTAATTGTTTCATGTGACAGTTTGCTGGAGTCCCAAAGGTAAACAGATTGTTGTCGGCAAAGCCAATGGAACCTTTGCACAATACGATCAGAAGCTATTGGAGAAACGTTCCGTAGTGGCTGCTAACAATCTCTTTAACGATGGCAACTTGTCTGTGTCTGGTAAGTCTGATATGTGTTATATGGAGCCCGTGCAGGCCCTTGAGTTGTAAAAACGGAACCGGTTTGTTTCCAGGCTGGATGTCGTACACCCATTGTTAGTCATTACTGGCCCGCCTACACATAGTGTAGGGGGGGGGGGGCAGACTAGTAATGGTGCTGGTGTGTTTTGTTATCGTTTGTCGGTGTCAGGATTGTAACACTCTATGGCCGTCTGCAGGCACAGGCCATGCGATGACGTCATGACTGACGTCACAGTCTAATTATAGCTATACGGCTGCATGGCGGGCCAGTCGTGTTACGTCCCCGTTAGGGCGACGCCTTGTTTATGTTTGGTTGTGTGTTATTATATCATTAGGTTTATTGGTGTATGCCTGCATTTGCTGTGTTAGGTTTAGTTTTGTCAGTACAAAGCTAAGTGATTGGCGGAGAAGAACGTCTGCAAAAATATCTGGACATAAAAAATCTAAATTCACTAGATTAGCATGTCACACGGATATGATTATGCTGTCATTACCTGACAGTGTTATTGGTCTGTCCATCCGCTGTGTTTGTCCGTTCGTCTGGATAGATCGTGTTACCACGATGACTCGTGAACAGCATGAGCATAATAGTAATAATAATAATAATACACAAATTTCTATACCGCCATTGGGTCGTAACTTCAGAGGTTGAAACTTACACGAAATAACCAATAGCCCCAACTGATGATCTGGTTAGATTTCGGAGGTCAAAGGTCAAGGTCACAGCAGGCTGTCGCAGTGGCAAATTCATCCATGTCGGCACTGGGACGTCAAAGTCCCAATTTTTATAATAAGTAAGTAACGCTGCTTTGAAGGCTGTAACTGTTTTGTTTGCTGGTAACAATAAGCAGTTGTTTCATTTGTAATTTGCTCAAATTGATTAGGAATACTGGACATAATGATGTCATAGACAGAGATGGCATTAACTCTCAGTGTGACTTAAGAATCATTTTTACCGACCACTTTATAGTCCATGTAGAGCTATCGATCCAATGTGTGTGTGTGTCTGTATGTCCTGATAGTAACTTTTGAACACAATGACCTTTTACCTGGATAGCATGACGGTTTACCTTGACCCATCAGGATCATGGGTCAAATATTAAGGTCACAGCCTCACAGGTGGAAAGTGTGATGCTAAAGTGGTCAGTTTGACCTTGCGTGAAGGCTTTATTAGTCTTACTGATTGTCTGTGTTTTCAGGCAATAATATTTGCAGTTTTTTGAATTATCATTATTAAACTGCCCAGTTTGATTTTTATTTAGAAGAATATTCGTTTTTTTTTCTTAATTTTTAACAGGGCAGATGTTTGCTGCTTCGGCTCTGTGGTAAATTGTTTACGTTACATTCTGTTGTGTAGTGATTGATATATTTTGGGAAAGCACTCTGGTATTCTTTGTCGCATACAAACCAGCCAACAGTGGAAGCATGGAACAGCCGTGGCTTGTGCAGGTTACTCTTGCAGTAAGTAAACAATTTCTGCCATTATCTATTTACTAATAATAAAAATAACTAGAAACCGTATGATGAACATCAGCTACTGCTTTTCACACAGTTACAGTAATGATGCAAGTGACTCCATGTCATACTCTTCCCAGCCAAATTCACTTCTGCAGTAAGTAAACAGTTTCTGCCGTTACCTGTTAGTAATAACAAAAAATAACAACCTGATATATTAATGAATATATGTACACCGTGTTTCAGAAAAAAACATCCACTCATATTATTGGCTATAAGTTGAGGAATAGTTGTCTGATTTTAATAATTTTTGACACCAAAATTCCTGACAAAATTTGACATCGCATGACAGCTTAGTTGTCCACCTCACCTAATTAATGTGTCTACACTACCTTGTAAAATTTATCGCACGAGTTTTGTCCCCCTACATTACAAACACGCCTTGTTTTGTGACAAAAAGTAACATTCAGATGATTCCACAATGTACTAAATGTGAAAATGTTCACTAACACATACAGGAAATGTTGATTTGCTGATGTTATTTTGTTCGGTGTCACTGTTTGCAGCAAGTTTTATACAAAATGCATTATAACGCTTCACAACGGCTGCAACACTGCATGTGACTGAAAGAGTCAAAGAACACTGAAAACAGTCACAGCAAATGTTATAAGCATCACTGGCAAAGAATATATAATGTATATCAGTAAACATGACGGAAACAGTTGTTGACTGTTGAAAACTGTTGTTTCAACAGTTAGTGGAAATTTGATGCAAAATGTCCACAACCTGTATGGAAAAGTATATGATGTATGGCCGCCGATGGCGACAAAACTCGTGCGATACGTTTTACAAGGTAGTGTAGACACATTAGTTAGGTGAGGTGGACAACTAAACTGTCTTGCAATGTCAAATTATGTGAGGAATATTGGTGTCGTTCGTTATTGCGGGCAGAGGTCCTGCCTACTCAGGACCCCAGCGCTGAGACCTTTATGTCGGTCCAATGCGCCAGCCCAGGGAGAGGAGGGAATTGGTAGGTGTGTGCTGTGTATGTGCGAGTTGTGTAGGGTGGAGGAAGGGTTAAGTAGGCGTGAGCAGCTTGTCAGGTATTTCTAAGCGCGCCCCCTCTAGGCATGGCCTACTGTCTGGCTAAGCCCGGACTGGCACTTATTCAGTGCCGGCCCTGACCGGCACTTCTTCAGCGCCTGGCCACCTGACTGACACTTCTTCAGTGCCTAGCCAGTGGGCTTAGCCACATCTATTATTGGTGTCAAAAATTATTAAAATTAGACAACTATTCCTCAACTTATAGCCAATAATATGAGTGGATGTTTTTTTTTCTGAAACACGGTGCATATACATATGTATATCTATATAGTTTGATTTAGACTGGTTAATTGTTGCATGCTAGTTGACGTGTCAGTAATGCTCAGTTAAGTAAGTAAGTAAGCTTAATATTAAAATTGTAGCATAAAACAATGCTAGATGTCAAAAGCTAATAGGACATGCAATCAAAGTTTGAACACATACAAATTAAAACACAAATACAACTAAACTGTAATAAAGCAAATCAAGTGAAATAATCAGTTAATAATATTATGTAACTAACGTGCACAATAAACAGCGACAGCAATTGAAAAAAAACACACTTTTGGTTACTGGAACTATATAAATTGTTGTAGAGAGTGATGATTATTTCATTTTAACTTAATTCTTTGTTGCTTGAAATTTACAGAAGGATGGTACACCGTCATTCGTGTCATTTGAAGACGTTTGTTTTGGCTTATGTGACAGCGCAGTCCTGCGGTATTATATTGCACCAGTTACTGGATGGTATGCCGTGTGATTTCTTTATTACCATTGTTTTTGTACATTCTGTCATCGAGTCCATGGGGTCATGGTATACTTGATGTGTGCTTAGCCTTGCTTTTTCTCAGTGTAAACATAAACAATTTATCTGCTCATGAGTAGTGAATGGGAACGCTGCTTATAGATAGGAAGAAGTTTGCAGTTAGTATCTTTATTTCTCAGCATCTTAAGAGGCCACATTGCCTGCATGCAGTGTGTTGCTACAGATGTTGTAGGTAGCTTGGTCTGTGTGTATGTTGAAACACGGGTGAGCTGTGCAAAAATGGCTGAATCAATCGAGTTGCCGTTTGGGGGATGACTCAATGTGGGTCCAAGGAACCATGCATTAGATGGGGGTTCACATCCCCCACTGGACGGGGCACTTTTGAGGGGGCATATGCTGGCCAGTTGAAACATGCTTGCTGCAGGCAAATGTGCCTGCACGGTGCGTGTAGTGATTGATATATTTTGGGAAAGCACTCTGGTATTCTTTGTCGCATACAAACCAGCCAACAGTGGAAGCATGGAACAGCCGTGGCTTGTGCAGGTTACTCTTGCAGTAAGTAAACAATTTCTGCCAATTGCATTTGCCGCAGCAAGGGCTTACAAGATGGCAATGTGGCCTGTTGCCAGATTACTTTGGACTAGTGTTTTTATTACATGCACTAGTGATGGTGACAGATACTATTTTTACCGTCGTTTTCAGGTCGCCTCTTCGACAGAGTCGACCTAATAAAGCCCGTCTCAAATATCTGTCCGTTCGTCCACAAAAAGTTTCTTTGATTACAGTGAAATTTGGCATGTAGGTAGAGGTCGATGAGTGATGCACAGCGTTATGCAGTGTGACCTGATCCAGGGTCAATGTCATGAGCCCTTGAAAGTTGGAAATCCGGCCATTGTCAACAGCAACCTCCATCATTTGCAATAGGAGCTGGCAACTGACCACTGATTCTTAAACTAGGACACAATATCTAAAGTTGATCCGGCCGCATTTTTGATATTTGGCCTATTTTTTGTGTCACATGACTTTGAAGTTGACAGAAACGTCAGTTGTGAAGAGTCGGCCGTCAGACCCGCACGGGGCTGATTTATTCTGTTTGTGAACAGCGTAACTCAAAATGTCATGCGTGGGTTTTCTTGAAATTTGAAGATTAGGTCGATGATCGATCAGAGAAGAGTTGATTAAATTTTGGACAGTGAGGGTGTTAGCACACCTGCTTGCTGGTAACGATGTGACATGGCAGAGATGTGTGGTCTGTTGACTGACGTTTAGTTTCTTTTAGCAGAATTTGTATGTTAGACACTGTTGCGTGTGTGATAGGAACATGCTGCTTTGTGGTTCGGCAACGGCACAAGAGATTGTCATTATGGCTAGACAGCCACAGAATCCGGTTTGATAATTTGCTTTCTTTACAGCTTGTATATACTAGCCGTATTTGTGCTGAAAGGGGACTTTAATCTCGAACTAGCTAACTAACTAACTTTCTTTACAGCACAGTGCTATCATGACTTGCAGCATATACTAGCATTTTACGTGTTAATTAGTTAGTTAGTGGAGTTTAACATCCCTTTTCAACACAAATATGGCTACGTTAGCGACGATTACATGTGATTTAACTCAAAAGTTTCTTAAATACTAATATTAAGTCTGTCTATCTGTCCATCATTTTTCTGCGCCATATAAGAATGGATGAATATATTGTCAGACTTTTTTGCAACTTGAAAGTGACCTGAATAAAACAGGGAATTTGGGAAAGTCCGGTAATTGATGTCGATTCGGGAACAGTATTGGACTTAGAGAAAATTGCATTTGTTGACATCGAATATGTGGACACCAGGATAGTGTCTGGTAGTCATTGTAGGCACTTGGTTAAGTATGACATATGCATGCGGTGCAGCCTATTGCTACAGACGTTGCACGCAGCATGATCTGTGTGTCTGTCTGTCTGTCTGTATGTGTGTGTGCGTGTCTGTGTGTTGGGCAGACGGTTTGCTGGCAAAAATCGCTAAACCAACTGAGATGCCAAACTTGACATAGAAATGTTCCAAGATAGGTTCTGGAAAACGATTTATTTTGGAGTTAAAAGGTCAAAGATCAAGGTCACGAATCACAAAAACATTGCTGGCATGGATCTTTGCACTTTTGTGAGTGCTAGTTTCTTCTAGTCTACTTAGGTCGACTCCTCTGAGTCGACCTAATAACATGTTAGAAAAATGTCCGCCCGTACGTCCGTCCATCCACAAAAAGTTTCTTTGATTTTAATGAAATTTGGTTTGTAGGTAGAGGTTAATGAGTGATGCATGACGGTATGCAGTATGACCCGATCCAAGGTCAAGGTCACGAGACCTTGAAGGTCGGAAAGTCGGCCATGTTCAAAGGCTGTCTCCTCCCCAACTATGATGGGGGCTGGCAAATGGCCACGGATTCTTAAATTAGGGCACAATACCTAGAGCTTATCGGGGCCGGATTTTTGAATTTTGTCCCATTTTTGTGTCACATGACTTTGAAGTTGGCAGTGAGTAGGAGTCGACCGTCAGTCCCGCATGGGGCTAATTTATATTGCTTTGGTTGACTGTCAGGCTGCGTGGGAACGATGGTGCTTGGATGATAGTGTTCGTGCTGAGCTTCCATTGACAGACGATCAAAGCCGATCTGCCACCTTCCCACGAGGATTCACCGTCAGCTTCAATTCACTGCGTCAAATTCCAATCAGTATGTTTCATCACTTCGCCTTCACCGTTGGACAGCGTCAGTGAAGGCACTATGATGTTCTCCCCGCGAAAGCGAGGGAGTATGTTTTTACCGGCGTTGGTTTGTGTGTCTGTCTGTCTCTGTGACGACAATAACTAAAAAGATTGTGGACGGATTTGTACCAAATTTTACGAGAAGGTTCCTAGGGGGAAGGGAAGACCAAGTTTATGTTTCGTTACGATCGGTAGAGTGATGTGGAAGTAACGGTCAAAAAACTCCGTAAGCCGGCGATTGTTTACATTTTATACTTCTAACAGTAGGTGTGGCAACGCAAGTGTTGCCAAGTGTTGGCGACAAAACCCCCGAATTTCGCTTTCGCGGGGAGTTGTACTCTCTCAGAGTACTTTCCATCTAGTTTAAGCTGCCCATTGTCTTGTTTGTCTGTTCATTTGTTCATCCGGTCGTATATTGTTACCACAATATCTTATGAATGGCTCGACCAGTTTTGATAAAACTGATAGGCAATATTCATTCAATAGCCCACTATTGATGACCTGATTAGATTCTGGAGGTCGAAGGATTTGGGTCACAGCTGGCAGTCGAGGTCAAATCTTGCGAACACCATATCTCATGAACTATTTGAGTAATATCGATGACAATTGCAGGGACTAACCACTGCCCCTACTGATGACCTGGTTATATTTGGAGGTCAAGGTCACAGCAGGCTTACATATGTGGTGGCCAAGTCATCCACATCGACGCTTGGGCGTCGGAGTCTGTCTGTTAATTTTTAAAACATGTTTTTGCCTTTTTGATTGATTTTGTCAATGTTATTTGTGAAGCTAAGGTTCTGTGTTACTACTTGACCGTTTACTGTGTCAGTTTTGCAGAGTAAATTAGAGAGTTGTTGCGGTTTATCAAATGTTGGGCTTTACAGTTTACAGCATGCTACTTACTGATAAACTAATTTTTAATGCGAATGTCTTCTCTTTCTTGGGGTACCAGCTCTTTAGCTGGGAGCCCTGCAGCTTGTAGTAAAGAACTTACGTAATTATTGAGTACTCGAATACTTGGCAAATACTCGACTTGAAAATTACTCTTTAGCAGCTGCCCTAACAGGGTGAGGTGTTGTGTTTGATTCGGTGTCGGAGCACTACAGTCTAACAACGTCGTGGAACTTGTGTCTCTGTACGAGCTGTCAAAAAGTGGTCAGAAAATTTTGACGAAAGGCAGCATTGCATGTGGTGCCATTATTGATGATTGAATGATCCCTTTTGCTGCGTACACCACAGCAGAGTCTTCCAGTGCTTTTTGATTGGCCAGACAACCCCCAAAATTGCAACTTCCTGTGGGGGATCTTGACCCCCATCTGATGCATGGTTTTTAGGGTCCAGTTGAATCAGCCCACAAAATGGCATCTTGATCAGTTTGGCTGTTTTTTTTTTGCACAATACATTAGTGTGACCAATACATATACACACAGACAGACAGACACACAGACCATGCTACGTCCTGAAGGCAGAAATGACACCTGTGTGTTGAAGAACTGAGAGTAGATGAGGCTTTACTTACTTATTTTTTCTTTCGATGAAAACCCCATACCGGCTCCATGAAGCTGTGATTCTGCCTGATTTGTTGATCTGGTGCTATATAAACCATTTGCTTCCTTACTTATTTACTTCCTTGAGAATAGAACCGTTTCCAGGCTGGAGGTCGTAAGAGGCGACCAAACCCAGCTTTAGTTTTTTTGTTTATATTGTGTTAAAGTACATTTTGTTACAGATGCTTGTTCGCTTTTGTTGCATTAGATTTAGTTTTTTAGTACTAAGCCAAGAGAGTTGGCTGGGAAGAACGTGTCTGAAGTGACCTATTTGATGACTGTTGGGATGTAAAACCTTAACCAATCTGTAGGTGAAACCCAGAGTCACCCGCCGTCACCAATGTTGCTTCTGGTAACGTCCGACGGCCTGCTGCTCTGCTATTACATGACGTTGTCTCTGCCGAATGCACCGTCACTGAACATCAAAGCAGAACTAATTCAAGGAACTGAACGACCAAGTATGCATTACGTGTGCTTGTTGCAGTTATTAGTAATATTACAGAGTGTCAGAATTTGCCAAATGCCTGCTATATATAGTCCTGGAATCACATACCCAGATGTGCCCCATGCGGTCTCTGGGACTGTAATGCGTCGTGTTCATTTGTCGCACTATATACCACTTACTTACTTACTGACTTTCTTCCGTACTTATTTACTTCCTTACTTATCTGCTTCCTTAAGAATAGGCCTGTTCCATTTCCAGTTTGGAGGTCGTAAGAGGCGACCAAACTTACCTCTAGTTTTTTTTTTTTTGGGGCGGGGGTTATTGTGTCGTAGTATATTTCGTTATGGATGCATGTCAACTCAACCAGTATACATACAACAACTCAGTCTTCCCGACCAGAGGCCCTGGCTGACTGATAAGCAGGGTGGGCATGAGGAGCAAGGCAACGACTTTGAAATGGTCACCGTAATGGTCAGTGGTCTAGTACTCAGTCCAAATTGAGTTCTTATCGAGACCCGGGATTGGCTATTCAGGACTCGGGAACGAGATTTTCCAGGAAGTAGCATCTTTACGTCTGTGATAGTGGTTTACGACACGTCAAAGTAAGCCGTATTGTTGATGTTTCCGTTGTGTTAGGTACCGGTACTACAGTTTTGAATCTGACCGGCGCTCAGTCTTCTCTTCCGTCTGCAACAAATACGTCAGTATGTCGACCGTTTGCAGCTGCACCGCCTGCCAAGCCGCAGCCAGTCACAGGCCAAGCACCGAGTACAGTGCCACGGCCCGCCACCCAGCAGCTGCAGCCCATCATGTCGTTTCAGCCACGACTGTCGTCGCAGACTGATTTCCGACCAGTGTTTGGCCAGTCAACACAGCCTTCGGTCAGCGCCGGCCCGGCCTTCGGTCTGGCAAAAGAGAAAGCCGATCTCCCAAAGCAGCCGCAGCAGTTTGCTGCCATTCCGTCGACGAAAGCCTTCGCTTCAATCCCGTCTGTGCCTCCGGGACTGCAGCCGGCCGAAGGTTTTTCCGGCAACCATTCGTCGGCCGTGAGTGCGGTAAAGACTCGTGTGTCGTCCTTGTCGTCTCAGAGTTTTAACTTCGGTCCGCCGGTGGGTCAGTCCACGCCAGCGCCGGCCACTAACAGGGTGGCGGCTCAGTTGAGATTCGACACACCACCTCCACCAGCAGCCACACTTGGTGGTGCATTGACTACTGTGAAGACCGTACCTGTATCAACCGCGCCAGTTGCCGTACCTAAGCATCCTAGTACTGCTACTGCTCCTGTACGTCCAACAGCAGGTAAATTCCGGCTCAATGCTGTCTATTGTTATCCACACATGCCGATAGGCAAGGTTTGGATATATCGTTTACTGTTTGTTTGTTTGTTTGTTTGTATGGATACGGATTTCTGTGCCGAGGATAAAGCTAGCGACGTCACATTTTGCACTGTGGTTCATTAGCATCCAAGGCAGGGAATCGCAAATTTTTGTAAACTTTGCTCTCCTAGAAGCCCAGAATCGGACGAATCGGCCAGCGCACGAGCCATGCCTACCCGCATGTAAACATTACCATAGAGAGGTGCCGACATAAACGTCATGCTAGAGATGCACTGTTTGTGAAATTTAAATGCATTTGCAATATATTGCGCATCATATAGATGTAGGATTAGCATGTGTGGATATTATGTCAGTCCCACGGACGTAAGTTTTTGATAGATTTCTTCATTCCTGTTTGCTCTCTGCTATTTTTTCTTTCCAGTGTTTTCACACTTTCTGAAAATTCTTGGACAGTAGTCCTCGAAAGTCTTTGAAATTACGTGATATGGTCCTGGAAAGTGGGTAGATTTATATGGAATTCATCTTCTCCTCAGTTGCTGTTTTTCTAGTCTGGTAGCATTTCCAGTGTTTGGCTAACTTTTGATCCTAATTTCACCCCAATTTTAGAGAAAGAATAATTATGCAGAAAGACGGAGAGAGTATCAGTTTTAGACTGCTGCAGGCATGCTAGCTATGGCCGAAGATGTTTTATGTTTTAGTAGTGTTAAAGTTAAAGTTAAAAACTAATTTATATAGCGCCATAAAGTCCGGATATTCAGAGACGCAGTGTATGTGTTATATTGACACTGGTGCACAATCTGTTTGTGATTTCTAAGTTCACCTGTTTTATTAAAGGAAGAAGTCAGCAATAGGATAGATTTGCTTACTTAAAGTTGTTGTAAGAAAATTTATGTGATTAAAATATTGGCATCTTTGGTATTTTCAAATTATTTGACAAGAAAAGCAGTTAAGATAAGGGAAATAAAATGCAGCAGAAAATATCACAGAAATACAGCTTTTTGTTATTAAATCACTAAGTTTAAAATACCATTTTGTTATTAGATAAATAAATATTAATAGGGCTGTGAATGCGATTATTGTTCTGATTGATGATATTATATTTGATGTTGCATGTGTCTGAATAATTGGAGTATTGACACTTTCTAGAGTCCCGGACTATTTCAATGAAACACGCGGTGCTGATGTGTTTTAGGAGATATAATGGCGAATTTTGACACTTGCTGTTGCACTTGTACTTATTCACAGTTTTACTTGTTCCGATGTCGGATATTTTATTGTTTGATGTGTCAATGATGTAGGAAAATCGGCATCATCACCGTCATCCAGTTCAGCTCCACTGTCAGCTGTAGCTAACGGGTCACTTCCCGGTCTACAGAAAGTAAACAAGCGACGGTCCGGGGAGACACCGGAATATCTCTTCCAGAGAAGCATCAATGAAGAAGTAAGTAAAATTACTGTGACTTTGTGGCTCGTATTTTTGTATCATAGAGAATGACATTAGTTATAAAACAGAAGACGTTTAGATGTGAAAGTTTGTGTTAGACTTCGTGACATAATGATGTATAGCTTGTCCCTACAAACACTGACAGTAAATCTGTGTCGGATAATGTATTTTGTTTGTTTTATTATTTCAGTGCAATACATTACGTAGTTCCGGTTTTGTGGATGACATCATGTTTTGATATAATGGAGCCAATAGACCAGAATGAAAGACGGCATGTGTTTCATCCAGTTCGCCAGGTGTCAGCGTGGCAATTGTCGGACATCAGACAACGTTGTCTGGTCGAGATCGCCAGGTGGCGGCACCGGGGGCGAAGTCTGCCGTCTCCTACAGCTTTTTGCTGCTTGTGTTGAAAGAAGTTGGAAATATGTTAACTGTTTGCGTAGATATCTCACTTTGTGCAAGAGCTGCAGCAGTTGAAGGCAAACATGGCCGAGACGGCTGCGTTGGTCGTGGGCTCCAAGGCCGATAAGGATTCGTTGTGTCGAGATACTCAGCAGATGATTTCCTGCTTTGATGGAATCCGGAAAACCACAAAGGTGACTACCGCTGAGTTTCTTTATGTTTTGATTACGGACATTGTGATGGGGTACTGTCGTCACCGTCATTGTCATTTTCGTCATCACGTAGTCGGCTGGGACCGTTGCGTCACCCCATAATGACCCCGACGCATAGCACATCTCCATAGATCAGCAGGGGGAGGTTGTTGTCAGAGCAACTTCAATCCAGCCACTTGCTTTTTGGGGGGACGTTCCAAGAGCGATCAGGAAGACGCCCAAGAAGGACGTCAATCTGGCGCTGAAGAGTTTGATGTGCTGGGGTGTAATTCCCCAGTCTGGCCACATGACCAAACAGGCTGTTGTACCTTCTGATAATTAGATCCACGAGTGGCGGCTGCCGTGTGCTCAGCTATTTTAGGGTGTATTCGATTGTAGAATCCATATTCAGATTAACACTGAATCTCGTTTCAGATTCAGTGAACAGTGCATTCGAATAACGAATCCGAATCTGGATTCAGATTCGGTGAAACCGGCTTGCAAATCCATTAGCATAGAATGTTAATAATTGAAACGGGAAGTAGAAGTGTAAAATGGCGTCGTTAGACTCGTTTGTTGACGAGAATGGTATATTTGGCACGTGCTTACTATTTCCATTGTGCAGTAATGCAACTTGACTCTACAGACACAATATAATTACAAAAACATAAACAAACATCAGTGACGTCACCCTAGACACGCCCACTGATCTAAAGTCATTCGATTTGCCAAGTGAATCTGAAATGAGATTCTGTGTGAATCCGAATTCGGATTCTATAATCGAATACGCCCTTAGTGTGTGTTACAGATACAGTCATACCATTGGATCCCAAAAATATGCCTCTGGCTTGGTTACTGGGCATCGGAGAACCGGGGTTATCAGAACACAGTGCCCTATCAGAACACAGTGCCCCTTACCTAAAGAATCAGTTGGTGTCGTAATAAGTTTTGAAATAATTTGGCAAAAGGCCACATTGTCGACTTGTCACCCCTCGTGGCTGTGGATGGATTTGTCTGATCTTGACACGCATCTAATATGTGGATCTTTGCAACCACAAGAGACAGTCCTCCAAACGGCATTTCAATGAGTTTTTGCACATTAAATCCGTGTGGACTTGCGATCAACAGGTCGTGGGTTCAAATGCTACTTGGGGCAAAAGCTGCGTAACAACCTTGGGCAAGTTGTTTACACCTATGTACCTCTGTCACCAAGCAATATAACTTGGTACTGGCCAAGGGGCAGTGATGCTGTGCGGCTGGGAAGGTAACCACAGGCCTGCCGGGAAGTAATGGCAGCCTACCGCCGGGTGAATGACTTATAGTTGCCTGCAGGCTGACTGCCTGTACACCGGGATCAGCTCTGGGCCCAATGCTCAATAACGAGTATGGGAAGCCTTTACCTATACATTCATGTGTCCAATACACAGACCACGCTATGTGCCGCATCTCTGCTATGCATGCAATGCAGCCTAATAATAGACTGTATATAATAATCCATCAGTGAATCTGCCACGGGCGTGACTTACGTAGACGGACGGGCGAGGGTCGGGCGGCGTGCGTGGACGGACGACGTGCACAGACTGGCTGCGGGTGAAGGGAGAGGGGGCGGCACTGCGCATGGCTTACGGCGGGTGGCCAAGCCACAGTCGAGGGTAGCGAGATTGTGGCTTGTAATAATAATAATAATAATAATAATGCAACATTTGTATGGTGCCCTAAAGTCCGAGGATGTAGCGTTGCTTGGTGGCGTCAGGTTAAGACTAAGGTTAAGTAGGTTTGAGATGTCGGTAGAATACGGCAAGTGCGAATGTCAGAAGGTAGTGAGTTCCACCTATGTAACGAAATCACCAATGTTTTTATGGTCAGTTGCCCAATATTGGCTCCAGATTGTAATTGTGTCCTGATTTGATTTGTTGATTTTGGCACCACATGAATTGCTTGTTTACTTACTTAACTTCCGTACTTCCTTTCTTCGTTCTTTATTTACTTGCTTACTTATCTACTTCTTCCAGAATAGGCACATTTCGTTTTGAGGCCAGAGGTCATAGGAGGCGACCAAACCTGACTTTAGTTGTTTGTGTTGTAGTATATTTTGTTACAGATGCATGTTTGCTTTTGTTGTGTTTGATTTAGTTTTCAGTACTAAGCCAAGAGATTGGCTGGGAAGGACGTCTCCAAAATCACTTATTTTTTGTTGGTTTGGACGCAGAATTTTAACTCGGTCAATTTTGTGGTCAGACATTAACGCTGTTCTGTGTGGCTGGAAGGCGGTGAATGAGAATATTGCCGACGAAAAGACCAGCTGCATGGAGTGCTTCGCGTCAGTGGCTCTGTGCGAACAGTTGCGGCGTGCGGACACCGACCCGGCCATCAGGAACCTGCTGAAACAGCGACCTTTGGATCCGTTCCGCGAGAACCTGATGAAGTCCATACGATCTACGCAGTCGTACGTCAACGGCGAAGTGACCAAGGCAAATGCGGCGCTGGACGATCAGTGGCAGGAATATCAGAGTCGGCAGAATAAAAAGTTAGTAATTATTTACCCACTTTGATGAGGGCAAGAAAGGAAAGGAAAGGAAAGAGTATTTATATAGCGCCATTTATACTATGCATAGTCTGAAAGTGCTCAAACATGGATCACACAGTTTTACCTGCAAATTACATGCCATTACAAATAACGTCAGCAGCCGGAGTTACATTACCATGCCTTTCCTTCGTAAGCGTTCACTAGATTGCGCCACCCCTAACTGCGGTAGCAGATATCCAATTGCAGCTTACTTCTTATTTATCAACCACAAAGGGATGAAAGGCTGAGTTGGCCTGGTTGGTTGACCTATAGCGGACCACATAAGTGGTCACCCATCAGCTACAGGTCGAGCATAGGACGTAAAGTTTGCCGGCCAAAGACCGACGTTCTACCACTGATGACAAACTCCTTGAAGTCTATGCAACGAACGACTTCTCCGCTGTCAGAAGGTGACATTAGTGTGTGTAACTAATACATACTGCAGTACACCTACCTGACAAATAGTTTGAAAGTTAAAACAAGTGCTAAAAACGTCCATCTCAGATACAAATACAAGAAACTCGTAGACATTTTATGCCGTTTACTGGTGCGAGCTTCATTGATGACTGTCTGCTGTAGCCCATATTACATGTCAATCATCCACTGCTTCAGTTTACTGACCTCACGGATCCTGTTCTAAGCACTGCTGTATTGTTTTCCCGATTTTATAGTCAAAGGATTCAGACCTGAGCTTTTAAGGCAGCCGTATACTGGCGTATAGCTTGCAAGATGAATTCTGAGGTCTCACATGCAGTATGCCATTGAAATCGGCAGCAATTGTAATTTTCAAGATTCACAAGGTAGTGTAGAAACATATTTGAGGTGAGATGGAGAATCTTTATGATGTGTATGTGGGTTTACAATTTTTCCAGCAATCTGATAGTGAAATAATTTTGTAAATCGTTGTACATTTGCCGAAGTTATGATGCAAAGTGAAGTGTATCGTTTTTTTTTTTGACTCACAGTGTAGTTTAGGTCTAACAGTAATGAAGAGTGAGCTGGGTTAGATGATTCAGTGGCTGGCTACGCATGTTTTGGAGCAGGTTTCTGAAGACTCCGGCTGCTGACGTTATTTACCGAACAATCAGCGACAACATGAAGACTATTCATGAGCAGAAACGATCGCTGCAGAAACTGCAGCGCGATGCACAAAACCTCCGAATATACAACACGTCTCCGTGGCAGACGACACAGCCTGTGACATCATCACCTCTTAGTTCGCTGTATGTATAGTTTAAATACTGTCTTCGTTCTTTTTTGGTGCTGCTTATGGGCTTTGAGGCCTTGGGCGGGTTAAGTGTGAGCGGATCGAATTTCTACTTTGCTCCGATACGAGTGCAAAGTATTGCGATCGGCGTGTCTGTATGTCCGTCTGTCTGTCTGCTTGCGTGTCTGAAAAACCACATGTCCAGACACAAAATGTCCAAACCTCGTGAAGTTTTCTGTACATGTTACCTGTGGCCGTGGATTTTAGAGACCTCCATTGGCCGAAATTCCGTAGATTTGTACTTTATCTGACGGCAGTACAGTACATTATGTACTTTCGGTTTTTGCGGCGCGACGCTATGCTAGCATGGTGTTTGCTGTCATCGTGTGTTTGTCTGTCAGGCCGTCTGTCACACGCCGGTATTGTACCACAATGGCTAAATGTAAGATCACGCAAACATCGCCATACGATAGCCAAAGGACTCTAGTTTTCTGATGCAAAACTCTTGGCAAAATTCCGACGGGGTCACCCCCAGCATGGGCGCCAAATAGAAGTGGAGTAGGTTACAATCGGCGATTTTCAACCAATATCTTGCTATACCTCATAAACGGTGCAAGATAGGACATAGTTACTGTGGAACGCTAACAGAAATTCGTATGTCCTCTATCGATTGTTGTTATTTTTGGTGACCTTTAGTAACCCTAACTACCCCAAACCACCCTATATTTGACATTTTGTATCCCCGTTCATATCTTTGTGGTGTATGGAGTTAGAGACTTAAGATTCTGGTAGGTAGGTTGACAGTAAGAAGTTCTAGCCCACGGATGGCAAACCATCCCTGAAAGGGGCTTGGTTAGGTCATGTGAACGATTTAAATTTTGGTGGGCACCAACCATATCTCTGGAACAGCTGATAGTCTCAGGCGCTGTGAACTTAGTTTGCCAGTGAGTGTCATAAACTTCTGATGGTCGTCGGACAACTGTTGATCACATCCACCGTCGAGATCTGTATTTAGCAGCTAGTCTGAGTAGAAGAAGGTTTGATTACCATATGATGCGGTACGGAATATTTAGCATGCGCCGAGCCTCTGTGCCGCGCGGTTCTGTCAGCGGAAGCAGAGTTTCTTGTGTTGATACGATACGATACGACGTATTTACCTGCGCTGAAAAGCTAACCAGCCCACTTGTATTTAGTGTACGGTACCAAAAGTGGGGGAAAATAAGAAAAATCTAAAAAACAAGAAAAGCAAGTTGCTCACTATAAGCTGGCTTTCGAACGCCAGTAACAGTTTCTTGCTGATGAAAGATTCGTTAAAGTGTTTCAGACAATTCTTGACCAGACGTGTGCAGCATGACTTGTTTGCTGCTAGGTGTGATGAGCTGTCAAGCAGTCTGACAGTGGGTGTCCCCCGACGTGTTGTCAAGAAGCCAATTCCTGCCATGAAAGAAGCTCTCCTACGAGACGCTCTGATTGCTAGGAAAGTGACTCCGGTCAAATCCACAGCTCCAAGTAAGTCGTGTAAAGTGTTCCAATACATTAGCTGATGTCAGTGTATTGGAAGATTTTGTGCTAGACGTTGTTGGGTTAACAGCCCCCCCAGGTCATATGGGCTACAAGGCTGTAATGCACCCGGCGTTTATTTGTTGATTCCCACACTGTATGAATCGTCGACTTACTTACATCCTTGCTTATTTACTTTTGTAAGAATATACCGATTTCATTTTCAGTCCGGCGGTCATGAGAAGTGATCAAACCTGGCTGGCTTAGTTATTTGTGTTTATTTTTTGTTATGGTATATCTTGCTGCGTTTGCATGTTTGCTTGTGTTGCGTTAGATTTAGTTTTTCAGTAATAAGCCAAGAGATTGGATGGGAAGAAAGTCTCCAAAACAGGGATGTGCATGAGCCCCAAAAGTCCGAGACCTTGGGCCCCAAGACCGAGACATTTATGTATTACGAGATAGTCTTGAGACCGAGACCACATCCCTGCTCCGAAATGACTAATTTTGTGTCGGGTAGGACGTAATACCTGAATTAGTCCGTCAATGCTGGGTTAACACAATGATGTGGGAGAAAGAAGTGACGTGGCATGTATTAATATGTCGTACCAGGTGACCAAACCTGGCTGTTTGTTTATTTGATGTTATAATATAGGATTTATCACTTATTTATTTTATCAGTTATTGGTACATGTCTGGTTTCGTTGTGTTAGGTTTAGTTTCATCAGTACTGCGCTAAGTGATTGCCTGAGAAAGCATCACCGAAAAGACCAATTATTATGTACAGTGGGTTGGTTGGTTGATTGATTGATTAAGTTAAGGTTTTACGTACCACTCGACACAGAATGTGTCATTTTGGAGATGTTATTCCCAGCCAGACTCTTTTGGCTTATGGATATTAGACCTCAATCAGTCTTCCTTAGCTTCTTTCGGTATATTCTTGACTTGAAACAGTACTCCTTTTTTTGACCACTAGGGGCCATGTTAAGCAATCAGTTTGCTTTGTGCGTGTGTCTCTGAGTCTGACCACCTACATACCGATGCCGGCTGTCCCGTATGGCCGTTACTATAAGAATTTTTTTGTTTTAATTACGCTATTTCTCCCAAGATATGAGCGCAAACGGCTCAGTGAAGACAATAGGTTGTTCAACTATAAATTTAATACAAATATACTACAATATAAACAGTGTTAAAAAATAAAAAATCACACAAAATCATAATACAACACGCCAACAAAAAGAAAAATGTCCTTAACTGATCTAAAGGCTGTCAACGACCTCCAGGCCACACACGTGATGACGCCGGCCAATCAGCAGTTCGCTATTAACTGTTGATGACGCATTGACCACATCAACAGGACGTATCTCAGTTACGTAGATAAACTGTCAGTCATCCATGAGGTTATGGAGATGGGTCTTTCGACACTCGACACAGAAACGTGACACCGGCAAAAACATAACCTCTCATCACCTTCAGTTAGGGAGGTAATGAGCTTTGATATCTGGCGCGGTGGTTTACCTTGACCATCTATGTCAACTTCATAGGTCAAAGTTGTACGTTAGGCGGAAAAGTTCCTTTCTTGTTTAAAAGTGAAAGTGAAAATGGAAAAACCAGTGATGGGTCACTGCAGGTTGATATGGTTGCCTGTGATGTAAAGCAGACCTGAATTGGAAACCGTAAATAAGTAAAAGGCAGCCAGAAATTCGTCATCAGCTAAAAGTGTTGCAGAAGTGGTTGGTGCGACCGCAAGTGCATGCTTTCTAGTTCATGTCTGCTGCTGGTCTTAATAGTATTGTAATTGCACTGAGGTTACTATTCTGAGATTATAAGAATGGCGTTATGTCATTGGTGTGTGAACCAGTAAGTAAGTAAGTAATAAAATTTGATTAAGTGCCATAATCATTCAGTCAAATGAATCAGAGGCACTGGACAAGTCGCTAGGAGCTATTAAATGCAGACTGGAAAAGATGGGTTTTCAGATGTTTTCGGAAAGTGTTTAAGGTTTGAGATGAACGAAGAGTAGAAGGGAGAGAATTCCCGACTGTTGGAGCTGCAATATGAAACGAGCATGAACCGAAATGAAGATTAGTGCAAGTTAGCACCGAGGAGGATGATAGTTGATACAGCGATGTGATACAGCTAGTGTTGGTTAAAACAAGATAGTAATATCACTAACTGGAAGAAGCCAGCAGTCACTAGAGTGCAAAGACCCACACCGGCAAGGTTTTTGTGACTCGTGACCTTGACCTTTGACCCCCAAAATGGGTTTTTAGGACTCACTGTGGAACATTTCTATATCAAGTTTGGTGATCCTGCATCGGTTTTTGAGACATCATGTGAAAGAACAGACAGACGGACGGTGGTAAAATACTGATGCCGTGCGACTGCCGACAGTGTGGGTATCTATAGCGGAACGAAAAACGATTGCGTTGCGGTTCTGTTTGCAGAAAACCTTTCGGCGTCGAAAATTGTGTCGATAAAGGATTTGCGCGACATGCTACAGAAGTCGCCTGATGCTGTGGCACAGCAGGATGCTGAGACCACCCAGCAAGCAGGCCGCGAGACCACCCAGCATGCTGGCCACGAGCCCACCCAACAAGCTAGGGATCATGGTTCTGCCAAGCAAATACCACAGAGCACCACGGGATATTTTTCACCAGTGCCGCCTGCCGTCCACATTCCTTTCAGTTCAATGGCAAGACCTTCTCAAGTGACCACTTCCACCAGTCTAACCACAAGGGCTGCAGCACCCAACGTAGAAGGCCCAAGACCAGCCGGAACGCTAGCATCTCTGCTTCAGAGCAGTCAGGCGGCTGAGGCAAAGGCATACTTCACCGGCCTTCTACCCGGAAAGTCGCCTCCACCACGTCCCATGTCTGTGAACAGTCCAAAGCCACCTGCCGCTTCCTCTAGCAAAGCCGCGTCGGTTCCGAGCTTCACTGGTTTCACGGGCAAGCTCGGATCTGCTACCAACGGCTCTGTCAAGTTCGACTTTTCTGCGGTACGTGTTTCCCGAATTTCTAGTTTGGTTTGTCATGCACATGCCTTTGTCGCAGAGAACTGTAAGTTGGCACTGGCTGAATGGTGGCAATGCTACGTAGCTGGGAAGGTAACCACAGGCCTGGCGTGTACACCGTGGTCCAAAAAAAATGAAGTGGCATGTGTGTGTTTTGGACCATGGTGTACAAGTCAGCTGATGATAAACTACTGTCAGACGGAGCATGGGTGAATCTTCTGATTCGGTGTATAGGTTGACCAAAACTAGCCAACCATTATGCCAAAAGGAGGTGTGGTCAGCATCATCTGACCATACTATAGTTTTTTTCTATTATATGGTTTATTATTATTATTTATTATGCTGTCTGCATCTAGTGGATAGCGTAATGTGATGGTCTGGCGTCAGTACATCTGTTTTTTTTCTTGGCATAATCACCGTCACTCAACCAGGGGCAGCATACAGTGCGGCCAACATACATTTCGGCCTGACAATAAAAGGACCAACATACTTGTTATTTCTGCGGTTCTCATATATGTTCTATATATTATCCTTATATTTTGTGGTTTATTATTATTATTTATTATGCTGGCTGTATCTTGTGGGAAGCGTCATGTAATGATCTGTCGTCCGTTTACCCATCCTTTCGGCATAATCACCATCACTCAACCAGGGGGCAGCATACAATGCGTCCAACATTTTGGCCCGACAATAAAAAGGACCAACATACTTGTTTTTCTGCGGTATGTGTTTGTGCATGTGTTATTAGGTCGACTCCTCCGAGTCGACCTAATAACATTAGTGGGTCTCAAATGTCCGTCCGTCCACAAAAAGTTTCTTTGAATTTAATGAAATTTGTTATGTAGGTAGAGGTCGACGAGTGATGCATGACGGTATGCAGTGTGACCCGATCCGAGGTCAAGGTCAAGGTCATGAGCCCATGAAAGTCGGAAATTCGACCATTTTTAAGGGCTATCTCCTCCCCCATTTATAATGGGGGCTGGCAAATGACCATGGATTCTTAAATTAGGAGGCAATACCTAAAACTTAACTGGCCGGAATTTTGATTTTTGTCATAGTTTTTGTGTCACGTGACTTTGAAGTTGGCAGTAAGTAGGAGTCGACCTTCAGTCCCGTATGGGGCTAATTTTTATATAATGTTTTTCTATTGTAAATAGCTCTCGATCTCTGGTACTGGTTTGTTTGTTGTACTGATGTTGGAAAGCAGGTGCAAAGGGATCAGCTCCCACTCCTTCAGGAGTACGCATGTACTGGATATCTGGTTCCGGTTGGCCGGATATTCGGCCATTCCGGTTTTACCTGGAAAATGACTAATAAAATAGGCAAGGTAAAGGTAAAGGCTTCCCATACTCGTTACCAAGCGTTGGGCTTATCCCGGTGTGCAGGCAGTCAACCCACAGGTGACTAAGTCATCCACCCGTCGGTATGCTGCCATTACTTTCCACCAGGCCTGCATTACCTTCCCAGTCGCAGAGCATTACCGTTCCTTGGCCGGTACCAAGTTATACTGCTTGGTGACAGAGGCACATAGGTGTGAACAACTTGCCCAAGGTTGTTACTCAGTTTTTGCCGCCAGTAGGATTTGAACCCACGACCTATTGATTGTAACTCCAACACTCTATCCACTCTAGTTTTGCGCTACCATGCCATACAGTTTTGAGTTAAAACATATTTGAGACAGTGTCTGTGGCTGGATGCAAACTGATGTTTGTTTGTGTTATTAGCTGAAAGGGAACGTGCTGCCAAGGTTCAGCAATGCATCGACGCTGAGATCATCGCCGGCATCGACTAATGTTACGGAGGATGCTCTTTCATCTCGGGTGCCTACCAGACCTGGTCCAACGTTGCCGACATTTCGGCCCACATCAGAATTGCGTCAGTACCTGGTGGAACCAGATGGAGGTAACAGATTATAATATTGGGTTACAATGTCTGTGATTTTTCAATGAGCAGAATCTTGTACTGCTTCGATACAGTTGGTTGGGTGACAGAAATGCCACCCGGCCTGTAAAAATCATATGTCGTTTGTCCCTAAAACATTATTTTGTATGGGTAGAGAAAGGGAATTAAGACGACAACTGGCTAACGCAGGTTTATCTAGAAAGTGGCCGTTAGGACAGTGTGTTTGTGTATTTTTATTTTGGCTGCGTCGAACTGAAAGTGTAATGCAATGGTCTGTTGTCCGTCTGTCTGTCTGTTCCGTCGGCATACACACCATGACTCACCAGAGGGCAGCATGTGACGCGGCCAGCATACAGTAAGGAGGACTCAGATACTTGTAGAGTCAGTCACCAAGGTAAATATTGTTGCAAACTAACTCCGGATAATTGTGATTTTTCACTGAGTTACCGTGGTACTGGCTGGTTTCCTTTTTCCCTAGGAACCGTCACAAAAAATTTGGTACAAATCCGTCCACAATCTTTTTAGTTATCGTGGTCACAGACAGACACACAGACAGACAGACAAATCAACGCCGGTGAAAACATATCCCTCGCTTTCGCAGGGAGAATAAGGTCGTTATTAAATGTCCCACTGTACCTGAAACATGTCGCTATACTATCTCGTGAAATATCCCCCCCCCCATTTTGGCTTACAGTGATTATTTGCACCACCCTGTATAGTAAAGGGAAAAGTGAAATTTTTATGGCAACCGTTTATGTGCGGGTGAAGAAAGTGGCGAGTATGAAGACGACGGTGAGGTTTATGAAGATGATGACGGCAATGAAAGTGATGAAGAGTACGAAGATGAGGACGAGGAACAGGAAGAAGATGCCGAAAGTGCGGGAGACGTCAACGGAGGTAAAGTATACACCGTGAGCCAGAAAAAAAATGTGCCACTTTTTTGACTATAAATCCCGTGTTTCTCGGTGGATCTTATTACACTCTTTGTGCCAGTGGAAACATGAATAACTGAAAGAAGCCTGCACTCACAAGAGTGCATTGACCCACACTGGCACTGTTTTTGTGACTCGTGTACCCCGTGTGGGCCCGGGGTATCCCCTTTCCGCCTTTGCTCCTCCCTTGTCCATTTACTTCCTCATCTTTTGTTTTTTATTACCTTTTCCCTTTTTCTTTTTCTTATCCACTTTACTTATTTTCTTCTATTGTCCATCCGATCCCTTTCTACCAGAATAGTCCCACTCCGTTTCCAGGCGTGAGGTCGTAGGAGGCGACCGAA
>Ga0209780_1000110_pt1 | contig 35212 bp, 42 predicted proteins | sample WorMetexBAHAMAS2_FD_187384 | JGI IMG/M metagenome (GOLD analysis project Ga0209780, IMG submission 187384) | Marine gutless worms symbiont microbial communities from Max Planck institute for Marine Microbiology, Germany - Inanidrilus exumae... | ecosystem: Host-associated > Annelida > Digestive...
TTTTAGCGCGCCCACCATCCCCGACTGCGGCAGTGAGTACAGCGAATGGTAGACAACGAATAAAAACCGATTCAACGAGCTCATTCTTAGAAACTAACTCCAGGCGCAATCAACGCCCAAATCACGCCCGACGCTAGACTTAGCTGCTCCGGCGTATGGCCTGATTATTCGTTGTCCACCATTCGCTGTACTCGCTACCGCGGCAATTACATAAATCACAGTTCAAATTCGATAAAAAAACTCCTTATTCAGGGCAGCTCGGTGAAGTGATAAAATGTAGTCGCTCGTTGCCTTCTATATCCTTCCACGAAGTATCTCCAGCTTTAGGCGGGGGGATGTTGATACTTCTGTCGACGTAAACATTCAAATTTTCTTTTTGCCTTAAAGCACCCTCGGCGGTACTACGAACGCATACAGTGTCCACACAACCCACGAGAAACAGCGCCCCCACACCTTTTTCCCTAATGAAATCCCCAATCGGTATGATATCATCGTCCAGGAAAACTTTACCACTACTAATGGCCGAAACGTTCGAAAATGCGTCACAATAGAGCTTCTCTGCATCGAATAATAAGGAATCTCTTATGGCAGAATATATCTCGGAGTGGACCGAAGAACTTCTGCCCATCTTCATATCTATCACGGGTATCGGCGGCTCGAACGATGTGGCAAATTTAATAACCGTCGCTTGTTCCCGTATTTGTTCTTTAAAGACACTAACATCACCCACGATTCCCTGCTGCATATCGACAACCATCAACATCGGATTCTCCCCTTTCGACAGCGACGCCTTCATCGCCTCTATCACCTCCTGGCTGCCGGCTGACACCACACCACACCAGCAGCGGCGCGAATAACCATCTAAATTTTTTCATTTCCATTTCCATCCATAAGGTTAGGTTTATATAGGGTTTTGTATACTATATATCAACCCTCATCTAATTTAAGAATTTTCAGAATGAATTTAATTAACCAAACCGGCTCGGCCGTTGTAGTGAGTACAGCGAATGGTAAACAACGAATAATCAAACAAAACACCGGCTCCGCCAAATTTAGAACCAAGCGTGATTTGGGTTCGTAGGGAGTTTATAAATTTAATATATACAAAATTATTGGTTTTATTCTGCAAATTCTCAAATTCAGAAAATTATGATTCAGACAGAAAAGTGCAAAAAAAAGCTCATCACGGTGGGAAGTCAATAATTTTTCTTGTCTGTGAAAATCAAGGGTAAATCGAAAATGAATAGAAGTGTAAATTCGACGACCATATATTATCTTGCTTTACTAGCCCTGGTGTCGACATCACTCCCAGTTTTTGCGGGAAATGGATGCGATCCATATTACGATCCTGAATTGGCTACTCGTTTAGAACAGCTTAATTCGGAGAAGGCAGAGGCATTCCGAAGGCTAGAACTAATTACAACATTTGAGCCTGATCCACCTGTGCAAGGTGTCCCAGTAACGGTTACGACTGAAGACCAATCTTCTGGGTTATATTTTTCAAATCGCTTCTACGAAGATATATGGAGTCTCGAACATCTTTTCAAAAGAAATTATAAAGATTTATACGCTAGCGAAATTCTTATAAAACAATACCTTTTGGCATCAGAGCGAGGTGGATTTAAGGGTCAATTTCCCAAAGTGATAAAATTTAAAACTGTAGTAACATTTGTAGGACTTGAAATTGGTGAGCAATCTGCGGCAGAAATAAAAATGTTTGAAGAATCAAGTCCGTTAGGTAAAATAGCCAAACACTTGCTAACTGATCTTAGGATGGAAATAACGGAATTAAATTTTTATGAATCTATGGATATAGAACTTAAGGTAAAACCTATTTCGCGATGAACAAACCGAAGCTAGTTTAGCTTTTTTTCGATGCCGGAGCATGTTTGCAACATGCTCCGCAACGTGCGCTGAACGCCGAATAGTAAACGTTACGAACGGGGCTGCAAACCCAATGCCATTAAGTTAAGAAATATTGTAGGGCGGGCAGCGTGTTTTTGCTGCCCACCAGCCCAGAACGGCGGGCAACAAAAACACGTTGCCCACCCCACAAAAGAACATTTTTCAGCTTAACTTAATGGCATTGGGTTGCAAACCCCGTCCAGCTTGTTGTAATAAAAAAAGGGAAATGTTTACCGGATTGAAAAGGCTTGTCGTTCAGTTTTCTCAATCGCTTTATCAATCGCCGTGTTATCCACGCCTTGATGTTTTAAATTATCAATGAGTGTTTGTATCGGCAGATAGTTAAAACGTTCTAAGTCAACCCGTAAACCTTGACCAACATAGTATCGAATTAACGCTTCATCGCTAGAAAATCCTAGGGTGAGCGCAACTCGCTTCAAGTCTTTGACCACGTCTTCTGGCATGCGCACTGTCACGGTAGTGATAGGCCGATCTTTTCTGAGTCGTTTTCTCAAATCACTGGTTTTCATAATAATACCGTTCTTTTTTAGTCACTTTACGGGCCGATATAATTCGGAAACAATCCTCCTCTAATTGGATATGGACGACAAAAAGATGTTTTCCGCTTGAGGTTACACCAATCACGGCATCTCGCGCTTCATATTCTGCGCTGGCATCGACAATCCGGATAAACGGATCGAAAAATACCTCACAAGCTTGCTCAAAATTAACACCATGTTTACAAAGGTTAAGTCGAGCCTTTTGAATATCCCATAAGGAACATGCATAAAATAACTTCGACAACTCACTTTCAACCACCCCCTAACCCCCTCCTTATCAAGGAGGGGGAATTCAACCCCCCCCGCCTTACGAAGGAGGGGGCTAGGGGGTGGTTGACTAAGTTATTTCGTGCATGTTCCTAAGAAGGTGATACTTTGAAATCTAAAGGAGGTATCCATAAGAAAATTATATTAACTGAGGCCAAAACTCCATGTCCACAATTTCCGCATATGTCCACGGACATTCTATGGGGAAACTTGATTCTGATAATCCAGTCTCATCAGCTGCATCTCCCCTTGCCAGCTCATAAGCGTCTGCTATTACCTCATTCAATTTACTTTTTAAACTGGGGCTTTGTTGCAATCTTTTCACGATTCTTCGCCGCTGCTCCCTAATAGTTAAAATCCAACTGCGAGTTTGAAGATTCGCTTGAGATTGCCATTTTAGCAAATGCATTAGTAACACTGTTAATCGAGATTCTAATTCTCGTAGTTCAGAATTACCCATACTTTCCACTTCCTCTATCAAATTATCCAAATCTATTTCATTAAATCTTTTGGAACGAAGCAAAAGAATCTGTTGTTGCGTCCAATCATAAAAATCTTTTTTGTTAATATTTGCCTTATTCATATAAATATCTCTAAAAAATACATGCGTTTTTCTATTATTACTTGTGCCGGACGGGGTTTGCAACTCCGCCCGCAACAATCTTGCGCACATCAAAGAGCTGAAACGCCACTTAGGGGTTGCAAATAAGTAAACTATTGAATTAAAAGGAGATAAGCTAGTTATATTTCTTTTGTAGAATTGATTAGTAATGTCCTTTAAACGATGAAATATCAATTACATATTCTGTTTCATAAATGGTATAAATCATTCTGTCCTTATGATTAACTCGCCTGCTATATACTTCTTTCTCAAAATATTTTAGCCGCTCTGGTTTTCCTATCCCGCTTCTTGGATCAATAGCTGCGGCTCTCACAAGATCAAAACATTTGAGATAATCTTTTTTGGATTTGTTTCTAAACCAATCCAGATCATCTTCAGCATTAGGCAATATATTAATTTTATAGGTCATTAAACGCCTCATTGATTTCCTTGCCCGAAGGGATAACGCCTTGATCTCGTTTTCTATGCCCCTCTAGCAGGGCATCTAATGATTTCTTGTCACGGAGTAAACGTAAAGTTTCTTGAATTTCTTCCCAATAATCCTTGTCTATCATAATAACTGTGCCATAATCAGAAACGATTAGTGTTTCATCATTATTTTGGATCGTTTCCGCTATGATACGTGACAAGTTAGTTGATGCCTCTTGCAAACTTAATGTGTTCATTCGAAACCTCTATTAAATTTCGTTCATTTCTTACGGACATAACAAATAACTGGCGTTACTAGCACCAAGCATGGTTTGGGCTCGTAGCTCTTTTGTAGGGCGGGCAAAGTGTGTTTTTAGCGCGCCCACCATCCCCGACTGCGGCAGTGAGTACAGCGAATGGTAGACAACGAATAAAAACCGATTCAACGAGCTCATTCTTAGAAACTAACTCCAGGCGCAATCAACGCCCAAATCACGCTTGATGCTTTAGCTGCTCCGGCGTATGGCCTGATTATTCGTTGTCTACCATTCGCTGTACTCACTACCGCAGCAATTACATAAATCACAGTTCAAATGCGATAAGAAATTTTGAACCGTGATTTTTACGATTTATGTGATTTTTGTGAGGCGGTTGATTACTTAACGATCACATTAATAACTGATGTTACGCACTCTTGTTCTTACACTTTTCGTTATACCCGATTATTGTCTAGTACAACGGATTTGGGGAATAAACAGATTAAGCAGTGTTTAGATAATATTTGCTGGCACGGTTTGAAATTTCCCCACCAAAAATGTTTAAAACCGGCACCCAACAATCCGTTTATTCCCCTAATCCGTTGTACTAAATTTTCAAAAGAACGTAGTTACGAAAATGGTGGGTTTAGCTTCGCTGACTTCGTATCGCTTCGCTCTACCCACCCTACACAGGAACGTTTTTGGCTTAACTTAATGGCATTGATATGCAGCTTTTGTCGACGTTGATACTCCTATCGACGTAAACATTCAAATTTCCTTCTTGGTTTAAAGCGCCCTTGACGGTTTACTGAGTTTGGGAACGATAGAAAGATTGCCCATCGATAATTTGAACTGTGATTTATGTGATTTTTTTGATTATCACACAAATCATAAAAATCACAGTTCAAAAATTTAAACCTGATACAACGGCTCCAACCCATCCACAATCCTTTTATATTCCTTCAACTTATGTGATTGTTTAATATACTCTTTAAACGCCTTCCACAACGCCACGCCATGCCATTCTTCAGTTGCCAAACGACTATACAAATTATGATTCAAGTTCTCAATTTCCGTTTGTAGCAATTCTCCACAGAGTCGCCCTATCTTATCTAAACTGGCTGGTGGCTCTTCTTGCCAGTGAATCTTAGCCCAAGCCAACAATGCCTCTTTAGTTGCGTTAGCCTGATGGCTGTGACAAGCCTGTTTGAGTTTTTTGATAGCCGCGGCTTCATTGCCTAATTTCGGAGAACTGGTGGTAACGACACGGGTACGTCTTTTTAGCCACCACCAGGCGATGATAGTACTTAGCCAAGCAATCGCTAATATAATACTAAGCCACATCCAAAAACTGTTCGCTGGCTGTTCAATAGACGAACTCGTAGGTGCAGGCTGTGCCACTTCCTCATCGGGAGTTGGCGTCGCCACCGGCGCATTGTTGTCAGCCGGTTGCACGCTAATTGTGCGAGCGGGCAACTGGGCAAATTCCATTTGTTCAGTTTTGGTATTCCACCAAGGAATTTTTATAGCTGGCAAATTATATTCGCCCTCATTAGAGGGAATAATCGCGATTTTTTCTTCACGACGACTGATAAGCGTATTCAGCTGAGTTTGCGTATCAAGTTTGGGCTGATCAGAATATTGTTTTAAACCTTGAGGTATTTGAGAAAATTCGCCCAATTCCGGCAATTGTCCGCCAGTCAAGCCCGCCGCCAATAGCGTCAAGGTGCGGGTAATCGGCTCGCCGGCTTTAAAATTTTCGGGAGTTTCTGACCAATTTTCCTGTAGTTGCAATTGTTGAGCCGGTAGCCAGTGTTTTCCGGTGAAAGTTTCAGGAATGGGTTTTACCCTAATAGCAATTGCTTTTGAGCGTAAACGTTGAGTGCGTGTTTTGGCTGGACTACCAAAAAAACCAAAGCCACCAAAGCGTGAACTTCGCCCTTCAATAATTTTGCCTGTAAAAATAATGGGTTCTATGCTGAAATCTCCACTTTGTTGTGGAAACACCGCATATTTTCTCTCAACTACGTTAAAGCGTCTGCCATTGCGCTGAGTTTGGTACTGGCTATCTTTTCCAAGTTTTTCGACTACAAGTTCTCCATTATCTAGTGTTGGCTCGGTTAAACTCGCCCCGTTGAGGTTTTTTGCAAAAAACAGGCGTACCGTGTAAAGCACTTGAGATTGAACATAAGGATTTTTAGGTTCGGCGCTGACTTCTAAAAATACATCTGCGTCGGTTTCCGCCACAGCCTGCGCTGCTTGCACAGTAAGGGTACTGGGCGTACTGCTACCGTGTTGACCGAAATCGATGCTGGGAATAATTAAATTGCCCGCCCGTTTTGCCATCAGGTTCAAAGTCCAACTGACTTTGCTAGTTTGTTGACCGTTAATAATTGATATTTGGCTGCTTTGATTTTGATTGAGAATTTCAAAATCTGTTCTTAAAGGCGTAAAATCTGGTTCAGCATTTCCAGCGACTTCAAAAACTAATTGGAATGATTCATTTAACGCCACCGGATTGCGGTCAACATAAGCAGTGACAGCAAAAACGTTTGTTGTGCCCAATAGCAGGCTCCAAAGTAGTACCTGTTTTACCATGTCTCTTCTCCAATGGATTGTCCTTGGTTGTGTTGTTGTTGATACTGACGCTTGAATTTACGCCGTAGTAAGCCTCCTGGATCATCTACAATTTCGCGTAGCCGTTGCTCGATAGCTTGTTGGGTTTCATCCAATTGATTAACACTTTCATCTGGTTTCGTAGCTTGTAGTTGTTCCTCTGGCTTTTCTTTATTTTGTTGAGCAGAAGTCTCTTTAGACTCTTGTTGTTGTCCTCTCTTAGACTCTTGTTGTTCTTGAGATTGTTGTTGTTCTTGAGATTGTTGTTGTTCCTCAGACTGTTGTGCATTTTGTTCTTGGGAATCAGACTGTTGCTTGGAGTCTTGATTGTTAGAGTCCTGATTTTCAGAATTTTGACTATTTTGTTGTTGCTGTTGCTGCTGATCATTTTCTCGCTGATCACCATTTTGTTGCTGTTGCTGATTCTGTTGCTGTTGCTGTTCTTCAATCAATTTTTTGTTATATTTAGCATCTTCGTGATCAGGATTCAATTCAAGCGTTTTGTTATAAGCCTCAATCGCCTCTGGATAACGCCCTAATTGAGCCAAGGCATTGCCTTTGTTATACCAATCTTCTGCTCCTTCCAGTCCTTCTAGTGACTTGACTGCTGACTCATAGTCGCCGGACTTATATTGCGCCGCCGCTTTCCAAGCTGGATCGTCAAATAATTGAGCCGCTGTTTTACTATCATTGTTTTCAAAGGCTTTACTGGCTTGTTGATCCGGCGTTAGCCATAGACTTTGCCAATCCCAAGCCGGCGCCGGCATGGGCATTAATAAGATTAATAAGGCTACTAAATAGCCGCGCCGAAAAGCTAGAGCCGCTAAGGGTATAACTAATAATAACAACCAAGGACCTTCTTCGCGCCAACTATCAATTTCTAATTGTTTATCTTGTTGTTGTTCTTTCCAAACATCCGGCGTTATAAAAGCCAATAAGGTATTAATATCCTTATTATTCACACTTATGTTTTGATAAATGCCACCGCCGCTACTAGCGAAGTCACGTAAAGAGTTTTCTTCCAACTTGGGAATAACAATGGCTCCTTTTTTGTCGGTTAAAAAACCGCCTTTGGGTAGTGGAATTGGCGCACCCTCTTTAGTACCCACGCCGAGTACCGAGATTTGATAATCTGTTTGCTGCCTAATATTGCCGCCCACTCCATCTGTAATCAATAAAATATGACCAGAGCTAAATCCGGATTGACGTAATAAAGTAGTCGCCTTTTCCAAAGCAATGTCGGTACGACTCCCCTGAGTTGGCATTAATGAAGTTTCAAGTACGGATAATTGCGAGGCTATAGTTTTAGTATCATCCGTCAACGGCGTTACGGTGAAAGCTTCTCCCGCGTAGACGATTAATGCGGTTTGTCCTTCTTGGCGACGTTTCAAAATGTCAGCTACTTTGAAGCGGGCGCGTATTAGACGATTGGGTTTAATATCAGTGGCTAACATTGAACGTGACAAGTCAAGCACAATCACCAGTGCGGATTGATCACGAAAAGCCGGTTGTGGCAAACTTTGCCAAGCTGGTCCCGCTATCGCTAGAATGGAAACTAAGCCGGCAATGCCAAGTATATAAATTGGCCAAGTCAGCTGCTTGCCTTCTTGACCCGTTAGAATGTGTGGTAATAATTGTGGATCACACACTTTAGACCAGTTGCCTTGATTGAGTTTGCGGCGCAACAGCAGCCATAACATCACTAGCAACGGTATTAGAGCCAGTAACCAAAATGGTCTGATAAAATGAAAGGTTTCCAAAGTCATACGGTTAATTTTCCTCGTATCGACATAATCATCAGTATTGAAGCTAGCAACAGTGCGATGCTTAGTGGCCAATAATATAATGCTTTGGTGGGACGAAAATATTGTTTTTCTTGTTCAATTGGTTCCAATTCATCAAGCAAAGCATAAATTTTTTCTAATTCCGCCGTATCACGAGCACGGAAATAACGGCCACCGGTGGTTTCGGCAATAGCGGTGAGAGTTTTTTCGTCTAAATCGGCAGAAGGGTTGACACGTCGCGTACCAAAAAAGTCACGCACCACCATTTCATCCGCGCCAATGCCAATTGTATATATTTTTAACTGAGCCGAAGCCGCTAATTCAGCCGCCTTAAGCGGTTCAAGTTTTCCGGCGGTATTGGCACCGTCTGTCATTAAGATTAATACTTTAGTTTCGCTTGTCTGTAATCGTTTCACGGCTAAGCCGATGGCATCACCAATAGCTGTTTCTTTGCCGGCTAAACCGATAGCGGCTTCAGATAATAGCGTCCGTACCGTTTCGCGATCAAAAGTTAAGGGAGTTTGTAAATAGGCTTGCCTTCCAAATAAAATTAGTCCTAATCTGTCACCCATACGGCGCTCGATAAATTGACTTGCTACCCATTGTGTTGCAATCAGACGATTAACTGTTTTTCCCTCAATACGAAAATCTTTGACTTCCATACTTCCTGATAAATCTACTGCCATCATTAAGTCTCGTCCACTAACTGGGAGTTCAATCGGCTCTCCCCACCACTGTGGACGAGCCGTGGCGATTACCAGTAATATCCAAGCAATAGTCGCCACCCATAATGGCCATCGTTTGACCGTGTTTTGCTGCTCATTCATAGATTCAAATTCATCCATAAAGGGAACACGCAAGGCGGCAGTTTCAGCAATCGTAGCACTTGTTAAGAAATATCTGAATAATAATGGCAGTGGTAAAATGATAAATATCCAAGGCCAATCAAAATGGAGCATTTTTACAGTCCTAACCAGTTATAACAGTTTTACACAGTTTTAATAAATTTTCGCTTTCAATCTTAACTTGAGGCTTATAAGGCTCTTCAATCAAACAGCGGCCTTCTCCTTGTGTAAATTGAGGTTTTCCCAATTGTTGATCAAGAAATTGTAGCCAAGCTTCTCCAGTAAGGCTCGCCACTTGGGCGCGTGGATGTGTGCTTATGAAAAATCTTCTTAATAAAATAGAAAGTTCTCGAACTAGCTTTTGGGGATTTTGTTGATAATCTTGTTGCAATTTGTCCAGTTGACGCAAGGCAATTCGTTTTGGCATTTTACGTTTTTTGATTAGCCAGCGGCGTAACAGAAAAATTGCTAAGATTAGCAGGCAAATTAGGCCTAGTAGTATCCACCAACCCGGTGCTAATGGCCACCAACTAATCGGCTCCGGTAGGTGTATGTCGCGTAATGGTAATGTTTGTTTCATAATGTTAGCAAGTCCATTTTCCTATCACTTGGTGTTCAAGTTTTTGATCGCTTTGGTTAGTACAGCTAATGTTCAACAACGAATAAAACCAACGGCTACGCAGCAATTTCACTGGCACTATCAAGTTAGGTATGATTGTTCAAACAATGCGCTATTTTTTGCCGTCTAACAAAGCCTGAACTGTGCGGCGAATATTGAAGGTTTTTATTCGTTGTTAAACATTAGTTGTACTCACCATCACGACAAAAAAAACTTGAACATCGAATATCAACAATTAGTCGTCGATCTTTAAGCCACTGTAATCCCATTAAAACGTGAGTGAATTCGTCGCCACCGATCACTGGAACCGTCATTTCTTGATTGTCAAAACCAACTCTGCCGGCATAAAGATTAAATTTAACAAATCCCCCAGCTGTCTGCTTTTTCTGTTTCATGATAAATGACCATTCCAAACATTCTATATCTTGAATATTCATGGCTAACCAATCGGTAAATCCCTTTTCATAGGGTGAGTTCTCCAGTTAATTTGATATGATAATTTCCAGGGATTTTCAAATTTTCTTGTCTGAATCAGAATTTACAGAATTTAAGAATTAACAGAATAAATATAAAATATAAAAAGGTTTTATTCTGAAAATTATAAAATTCTGTAAATTATGATTCAGACAACAAAATACCAATCACAAATCACGTCGGGCGGGCAAGGTGTTTTTGTTGCCCGCACTACGATGAAACTGAAACCAGCATCAATTGTCGTTTACGTTTCAAATGGGTACAAGTTGAGCACGTAGCGTAACGTCAGTTATTTATTGCAGTCCCCTGCAGCACCACCCGGCGCACCTCCTGATGCTTCAGCCCTGGCTTCCGATACCGCAAGAATCATCTGCTCTTCCCCAGATAACTGGCCATCAAATTCCTCAATTGTTATACCTCTTTGGCGCAGTACATCTTTTAAATCGTAAACCGTGACCGCTCGAAATAATTCCTGTTCAAATTCTTCCGCGTCTTCCGATTGAATAAATTCAGCTAGCTGCTGAAATATTTTCTCAAATACATCGGGATCATTAGCTTCGCTATAAACAGTTTTCTCAAAATCAATCAATTTAAATTCAATTCGATTGTCTTCAGTTTTAAAATATACAATATTCCCAGTATGCAAATCTTTATAGGCAATTCCTTTTGGTCTAAGATAGTTCAAGCAACTTTCTACGTCCTCAAGAGCTTTGACCGCAAATTTTGGAGCTTGCGGCTTGTATTTTAAAGATTTCATCAAATCTAAAAACGTCCCATCCGCTTTTTCCATCACCAGGAAATGACTATCGGGACGCACCGATTTAATGACCCCCGGATGATCCAGATTATTAATAATCTCAGTTTCTCTGATGTAACCATTAACCGATTTTATGTTTAGTCCACCATTTTTACCTAGTTTTGGCATCTTCAACGCAAAGCTTTGCTCCGGATTACTCACAGGAGAAACGTCGTAAACATAAGCTCCAACTCCCTCCCTAAGACTCCCGTTAACTCGAAATGAACCAGAATCAAAATCTATTACTTGGCCTGGTTTCAACTGCGGATTCTCAATCAACTTGAGAGAGTCTCCAAAATAATCTCTTATCTCGGACTCATTGAGTGGTTTTTTTGTTAAAATGTCTCTCCAATTTTGCGCAACCGCAACCGATTGGAGCAAAACTAGGGACAATAAAGCGGTTGTTTGAATGATTCGTCGGCAAAAGTTTTTGCGTTAGCAAAAACTTTTGCCGACGAGTGATTTTGCCATCATAGTTGTTTTTATTCCTCTGTGCAGTACTGGGTAAACTTTTGAAACGTGACAGAACAGCAGCTTGCAAACCGGCTACGGAAAAATTTCCAGGGATTTTCAAATTTTCTTGTCTGAATCAGAATTTACAGAATTTAAGAATTAACAGAATAAATATAAAACTCGATGTTCAAGTTTTTTTGACTTGATATCTCATTATTGTTGGAGCCCAAAGCTTTAGCTTTGGATTGCGGACTCGTCCAAAGCTAAAGCTTTGGACTCCAACCGGCCGCAGAATGTCATTATTGTTGGAGTCCAAAGCTCTAGCTTTGGATCGCGGGCTCGCCCAAAGCTAAAGCTTAATACCACAACTGGCCGCAGAATGTCAAGATCAAAAAACTCGAACATCGAGTAAAAGATAAAAAGGTTTTATTCTGAAAATCCTAAAATCCTGTAAATTCTGATTCAGACAATTAATTTTACCACACCAATCAAATCATGGTAATATTAGCTATCTCCAAAATTATCATTCCTATTCAAGGATAGTTTATGCCTGAAACATCTATTAATAATGAAGATCAATTAAAAGCTGTTTTTAAAGCAGCAATTATTGAAGTCATTGAAGACAAAAGAGATTTATTTAAAGAATTGTTATATGAAGCCATTGAAGAAATTGCAATGGTTCGAGCAATAGAAGAAGGCAGACAAAGTGAATATATTAGTCGGGAAGACGTTTTTAAGTTGTTTAAGGATCAAGCATGAATGTTAATTTTAAATCTCGTTTTGCTAAGGATTTACAAAAAATTGCTAACGCTAATATTCTCAATCAGATAAAAACTATTATTGAACAAGTAGAACAAGCACAAAATTTACAAGACATTAAAAATTTAAAAAAGCTTAAAATTGGTAACATCTATTATAGAATTAGAGTTGGTTCCTATAGAATAGGATTATTAATTGAAGACGAAATTGTAACTTTTGTGCGCTGCTTGAATCGAAGAGACTTCTATAAATATTTTCCTTAAAGAGAATTACGCTGGACGGGGCTTGGTTTGCAACCTCGTCCGAAATGTTTAAAACGTGACAGAGACGTAGGGTGGATTAAGCGGAGCGTATCCACCTGATTAATATAAAAATTAATGTGGAGACGCTATCGCTTAATCCACCCTACATGGTCTGTTTAAAGCGTTTTTTGGTTGAATAAATGAGGGGCTCCCAAACCAAATAGAATTAAAAATTTATGGTTTCTACGTAAGGATAATCTAAAATTTTTTGATCAACCGTTAATAATGGTATCTTATGTATTATAGCCGTAGCGACAATTAGTTGATCAGCTGGATCATTGTGAAATGGACGTGGTAATTGAAATGCTTCTAATACAATTGGTAGTGTTAATTCCAATAAACGTACCCCCGGATAATTGAGCGCTTGTTCAAACCATTTGTCTGCTGGACAAGAAAACTGTAGGCGATTTTTTTCTACTAATTTGGTGATTTCCCAACAAGAAATGATACTAACTCCTAAACCCGTTGTTTGGTGTTCCTGTAGGCATTCTTGATGTTTTGAAGTCAGCCGCTGATGTCCAACTACCCACCATATCCAAATATGAGTGTCAAGCAAAATCATTTGAATACCTCCCAATCTTCTACAGCGACTGGTTCGGTTGGATCGATATACTTAATCAGGGAACCACGTAATGGATAACGGGGATCTTTTTTGTCCGGTTTTTGATATGGACGAATAATGATCTCAACCAAATCACCAACCTGAAAAGGTAATTGATCAATTGTTAATGTACCATCTTGAGTTAGGTTCAGTTGACGATAAAATGTTGTTGACATGATAATAACCTCCTTAAAAAAGTCCTAAACCCCGTTGCAAGATTTTCAACGGATCATCCAGCGTTGTGGCAGATAATAATAAGCATTGATGCTGATTGGCTAATTTTTGCAGATCAGCTTGATGTTGTTTAAAGCGTTGCTGGTATGAGATTGCCCGTTGTTGATCCGCCGTATTTAGCGTCATTTCCTGTTTACCATTACTCAGGCGATAATGCCCCGCAGGCGGCAATTGGCTTTCCAATGGATCAGAAATAAATAGCATGATGATGCTATTGTGTCTGGCGAGTTGTATAAAGTGCGACTCGGCTTTGGCATCAAAATAGCGAAAATCGCTGACAAGAAAAATCAAACTACCCGGACGTACTACATGACGTAAACGCGCCAATGCGGCTGACGCCATTTGTTTCTCTGGAAACTTTTCCGGTCTCATTTCCACTAATTGTTTAATAAAATGAAGTATTTGGCCTTTGCCACGTTGAGGTTTAAATTCATGGTGGATTTTATCGGAAAAAATTAAGCCGCCGACACGATCTTGACGTTGATTGGCGCTCCAAGCGAGTAGGCAAGCCGCGCGAGCGGCAAATACTGATTTAAATACGCCGCGTGTCGCAAAAAACATTGGGGAACGATAGTCTACCCATAAAAACACTGGACGTTCTCGTTCTTCATGAAATAATTTGGTATGAACTTTGCTTGTCCGTGCGGTTACTCGCCAGTCTATATGACGAGCATCATCGCCAGGCTGATAGGGGCGAACTTCGTCAAATTCCATGCCCCTACCTTTAAAAGTGCAAAGATAGTTGCCGCTTTGTTGGGCACGAATAACAGTTGGCGGCCAATGTGGCAAGCTAGCGGCTGCTTGATTTAGGCGAATTAGTTCCGGCACTGTAATACGCACCGCTTCATCAGATTTAAGTGTCATTTTAAGGTACAGCAATACGTGTGATCAGAGCATTAATGAATTTATCTGGCGTGATGCCCTCCGCTTCGGCTTCATAATTTAATATGATGCGGTGGCGTAATACGTCATACGCGATAGCTTGTACATCTTCTGGACTCACATAGTCGCGCCCGCCGAGCCAGGCATGGGCACGGGCACAGCGATCTAGGGCGATAGTGGCACGAGGACTGGCACCATATTGTACCCATCGTGCTAAATCTTCGCCGTAATTTTGAGCCTTACGGGTTGCTAAGACGATTTGCAATAAATAATCTTCCACATTATCCGCCATATAAAGTGCCAGTATTTCTTGACGCGCGCCAAATATGATTTCTTGACTAAGAGGCTCAAAATCGACATTCAATTCTCGCTTTGAATCAGCAGCTTCGGTACGTGCCAAGTGGAGAATACTTTTTTCGTGAACGGCTTCTGGATAATCAATTTTGACGTGCATTAAAAAGCGATCCAGTTGCGCCTCTGGCAACGGATAAGTCCCTTCCTGTTCAATCGGATTTTGAGTTGCCATCACCATAAATAATGCCGGTAATTGATAAGTATGGCTACCCACGGTAATTTGCCGCTCACCCATTGCTTCCAGTAATGCTGATTGTACTTTCGCCGGAGAACGGTTAATTTCGTCGGCCAAAACTAGGTTGTGAAATAAAGGTCCTTGTTGAAATTTAAAGCTACCCTCTTGTGGTTTATATATATCTGTACCAGTCAAATCAGCCGGTAATAAATCTGGGGTGAATTGGACGCGATGAAAGTCGCATTGAACGCCTTCGCTGAGTACTTTAATAGCGCGAGTTTTTGCTAAACCTGGTGCGCCTTCGACTAGCAAGTGTCCATCTGTCAATAAGGCGAGCAATAAACGCTCGACCAAGGTTTCTTGGCCAATAATTTTTTCGCTGATATAAGTTTTGAGTTTTTGTACGGCTGTTTTATTTGGAGTTTCTTCCATTGTATTAACACTCATATGAAAAATTTATATATTAATTTACGATTTTATTATTTATAATACCATAACTTCGACAATCAATAATTAGCGAGCCAGCCTATATATGCGTCCAACACATATTTTTTAAAGAGCCTAACAAAAGGCACTCATCCCATTCAAAGCCTATCGGTGAAAATCGAGGGGTATTATAGATCCAAAACGTCATGTAATATTATGACCAAACAAGAAATTAAAGACTATCTTGAGCAACTTAATGAAAGACTTAAATCAACCGACATAAAAGGTGAAATATGTCTCTATGGTGGAGCAGTAATGTGCCTAGTATATAACGCTAGACCAAGCACAAAAGACGTTGATGCCATTTTTGAGCCGGTACAAAAACTCCGCGAAGCCATTTCCGAAGTGGCTCACGCAAACAATCTGAATGAAGATTGGTTAAATGACTCGGTAAAAGGTTTTGTGGTCAATCATAACCAACAAATTTTCTTTAATTGGCCTAATCTCAAAATTTACATACCAGAACCGGATTATCTGTTAGCAATGAAGACATTAGCTTCCAGAGTGGATACGAGAGATAAAGATGACATTCAGTTTTTGATTAACAAGATGGAAATAACAACAGCGGAAGAGGTATTTAAAATATTGGAAAAATATTATCCAAAAGAACAAATTAAACCAGCCACTCAATTTTTTATAGAAGAGTTATTTGCAGAATGAAGTCTATTGTTGAAGTAAAAAAGAAAATCAGGCAAGAACCTGAATATTGGCAAATTCCGTTTATGGATTTTGTAGATGATTTTCGTCGTTATAAAGATATTTCCGCAATTAATACCCCATGCAAAATGGATGACGAAAAAATGGATGCTTTGATTGCTGCAACGATTGAATACCTTTGCCATGAACAAGGCATAGAGGTGCCCAATTGGGTATTAAGCGTTCCAGCTTGTCAACACCCCTGGTTTGTTGCTGGGATAGAAAACCTTAAAGCGATTGCTTTGGTAGAAAGCCCTTTGGAATTTCGCATTAGGAAAATATTTGTGCTGGAAAATTTCTTGACAGAGTGTAAACGACCACCCGCTAAGGCAGGTGGCTTTTTCTTCGACTAAATTAAATCGGCCGTTGTGGTGCATTAAAAACCCATGAAATTAAATTTGTATAGCAAATTATTGATTAATAAATATAAAAATTACAGTTTAAACTAAAAATTGCTATGACAAAAGTCATTAAATTAAAAGGCTATTTAGATACCTCAGTTGTTTCTGCCCTGTTTGATAATGGAAATCCAGAGCGAAAAGCATTGACAGAGGCATTTTTTGAACAATCTGATCACATTGAAATTTACATATCTGATTTGACGCTGGCTGAGATTGCCAGAGTCAGCTCTCTGCCCATTCCGAGTTTTAGAAAGCAATGAAGAAGTGAACATATTGACGGATGAACTGATACAACATGGTGCCGTTCCCCAAAATTCCATTGAGGATGCTTATCATATTGCTATTGCAGTGGTTTTTGGAATGGACTATCTGTTAAGTTGGAATTTTAGACATCTGGTACGGCTGAAAATGTACGCATGGTAACGACTTTGAAGGGATACCGTCCGATTCAGATTGTGGCACCCGCCGAGTTAATCTAATTGAAGGGAGAACTCGCATGAGCGATATAGCGGCTACTGAAACGTTTATTACGCCGAAAGAGATGGCAACCATTAGGCAACAAGTTGCTCTTGAATTGCCCTACGATAACGCATTACAAGAAGTGTATATTTCTAGGAAAATTTTAGCTATGGAAGCGAAACAATTAGGTATGGATTATTTGAGCTATATCAGGCAAATTCACAAACAATTGAACAAGCGTGGGTGATTTGTTTTCGTGTTACGCGCTCACTAAATACGGTAGGTAACGCTCGATGGAGATTCCGTGGGTAAAAATTGTGCCGGACGGGGTTTGCAACCCCGTCCACAGTAATTTCCGCGCCGGACGGGGTTTGCAGCCCCCTCCACAGTAATTTCTCAGATCGTTGGGGCGCGTAAGATTTAACGCCAGACAATCGAACAAGCGGCGCAAGAGATTGCGATTGTATTTGCCCCTAATATGAGCGTAGGCGTTAATCTCACTTTTAAGTTATTGGAAATAGCCGCTAAAGTGCTTGGCGATGATGTCGATATTGAAGTGATTGAAGCCCACCACCGCCATAAAGCAGATGCGCCTTCTGGCACCGCCTTACGTATGGGTGAGATTGTTGCCCAAACTTTGGGGAGGGATTTGTCAAAATGTGCCGTGTATGGGCGACAAGGGAAAACTGGGCGTACTATTGGATTTGAAACAATTCGCGCTGGCGATATTGTCGGAGAGCACACAGTGATGTTTGCCGATATGGGAGAACGTGTTGAAATAACTCATAAAGCCTCTAGTAGAATGACTTTTGCCAATGGTGCGATGCGGGCAGCGCAGTGGATTATGCAAAAGGAGAAGGGCTTGTTTGATATGCAGGATGTGTTGGGATTGCGGTGAATTCCTAATGTATAGTACACAAAAATATTGATAACTATTAAGATTGGCTAGATAATTTGTCAAAAAAACAATTGACATTGTTTCATTTTTTAAGTTTTTTAAAAAAAAAGCTTGATGTGGTTAGCCTTCCACGTAAAAAAAATGGGTTCAAGCATGGTAAAAAGTGAAAAATCGGTATGACAAACTGTTTTCGTCCTAGAACCGAACAGTGTTCACTTTTAAGTAAATAAAAGTAACCCTAAGTTTCCATTAGGCGAGGGGATAAAGGGTTGATTGCTCCCTTATTCGTAATTGTTGATTTTCATACTCCATTTAGTATGATGTCAATGATTAACAATCAAATTGCTATCTCTTGGTATTGTAGGCTTATTAATCGTAAGTAAGTACTTATAGTTTATAGCGTATGAATTGATACTTGTTTGAAGTAGGCAATAGATGATATAAAATTTATAATTTTAACTATTCAAATTGAGATATGCGGAATATGAATTTATGTCGCGGCAAGCCCTTAACACCGGAAATCAAGAAAATTGCTGCATGAATTTTGGGCAGCAGATATAAAAATGGATGCACAATAACTTGTATTTTGGTATCAATTCATTTGCGACCAGCTATAGTGCAGGAGAGGATCATTCAATGTTTAGTGTCAAGAAAATAGCTAAGACTATTATATACCCTATCCGTTATATAAAATATACGATAAAACTCGCAATCGCGTATTTCAATGATTTGAGTCGCTATAAGAAACATACAAAAATAGATGTGATCAACAGTTCACAGAAACGAATGAGAGCAGCCATTCTAATGAGTTGTCACGGTTTTGAAAAAGGGCTGTCGTTGCCTGAACCGCGGGTTGGATTTGGTCAACCAAACGTGTCGTGGCTTCTGAGTATGACGCGGCAATACACTGAAAGGTTTGGACATGACTCGACCTCACGGTTAGCTATTGAGATATTGTGGGCATATTATAGGTGGAATCGCGAACGTGGTAACGATCTGATAAAATTGCATCAAACCATCCTTGAACTGTTCCCAGAAGGACAGAACCTGGTTGAATTAACCGCTGGGGTAGAAGAAGAACTCAATAGAGAAGATATTTTAAAGCATGCCAAACTAGACCTTCAATCATTTTTTGAAGCGAGACACAGTATCCGCTCCTTCGGACCAGAGCCTGTTGAAATGGAAATTATCAAAAAAGCGGTGCGTATGGCCCAAAAGACTCCATCGGTTTGCAACCGGCAACCTTGGCGGGTGTACGCCTTTAGCGGTGATGCAAAGAACAAGGTTATTATGTGTCAACGTGGTAACAAAGGGTTTGGGCATTTAGCCGATAAAGTGCTGGTTGTAACGTCCGAACTTCAATCGTTTTTTGGCGTGGGGGAACGGAATGAGTTCGGTATAGATGGTGGCATGTTTTCGATGTCCATCGTTTATGCATTGCATTCTCTTGGAGTCGGAACATGTTGCCTAGCTTGGGCTGTTGAATCTAGTGAAGACCTTAAATTGCGAAATGTTGCAAAAATTCCAGATTCAGAAGCCATCATTATGCTCATCGCTGTCGGCCACCTGCCAAAGCGTTTACGAATTGCGCGATCAACTAGGATGAGTCTCGACCAAATACTCAATATTACTCAATGATATGATCAAGTTTGTTTGCGGAAACTCGCGGAAACCATGGCATGAATGTATTAAAAGGTGCTGCAATCTTAGCAATTGGGCAACTTGCCACACAGGCTCTAACCTTGATCCGCAATATTATTATTGCGCGCCTGCTAAGTCCAGAAAATATGGGGATTGCAGCGTTGTTTGCAATCACAATCTCACTACTTGAGATGATAAGTAATCTCGCAGTTGATCTGCTTTTGATACAAGCAAAAAATGGAAATGATCCGCGCCTTCAGGGCGTAGCGCACACCTTTGAAGTGTTACGCGGGATATTAATTGGCGTAGTGATCTTTGTTGGTGCACCAGCTATTGCGTGGTTGTTTGATACTCCTCAGAGCCTTTGGGCATTTCAAGTAATGGCTTTGGTGCCTATTCTGCGTGGATTTATGCACCTTGACTCGAAACGTTTGCAACGGAATATGCAGTATATTCCAGTAGTCCTTGTTGAAGTTGTTCCACAAGCTATTTCTGTACTCATTGCATGGCCAATAGCCAACTGGTTACGTGATTATTCAGCGGTGCTCTGGTTGATGATTATTCAGACACTGGTTGCCCTGCTTGTTTCTCACATAGTAGCTGAGCGTGTTTTTTGCCTAAAATGGGACCGAGAACATGCTTACCGACTATTATCCTTTGGTTGGCCATTGCTGATCAATGGGTTGCTTATGTTTGGAATATTTCAAGGTGATCGTCTAGTTGTAGGGACAGCGTATTCGATGGCTGAACTTGGAGTTTATTCTGTTGCTCTCACTTTTGTATTAGCAATCATGATGTCTTTAGCAAAGATAAACGGCTCCTTGTTATTGCCATTATTGGCACAAGTACAGGACGATAAATTTGCTTTCCGACAGCGTTTTGTCTTGAATGTACAGGCTATTGCGGTAATTGGCGGGATGATTTCACTTCCATTTATTCTTATTGGTGGAGAATTAATTGTTTTTATCTTCGGAAAACAGTATGCCTCGGTAGCTGAATTTGCGGCTTGGCTAGGTGGATTATTAATTGCTCGTATCATTCGATTCGCTCCTATTACTGCTGCAATAGCACTTGGTGATACGCTGAATTCCTTGTACGGAAATCTAGCTCGCTTATTGGGGGTGCTTGCGGCAGTTATTGCAGGATGGCAAGCATTACCGCTTGTAGTAATTGTTATATGCGGTGTTGTTGGCGAACTATTTGCTTTTATAGTAACTGTGTTGCGTCTACGATATAAATATGGTTTCAGAATATATGATTCTATTATGGCTCCTATTATTGTACTTATAATGCTTTTGATCATTGCTGTAGCCAACAATTATGGCTGGTTCGGGGTAAGCTCGATAAGTCGTTTTTATGTATGTCTGGGCTTGTTGTTTGTGTTCCCATTAGTAGCGATGACAATGCTTTCTGATTTACGTATTCTGGTGCTAAATATGATATTATATTCCAGGTTTCCTAGTATCACTACTTTGATACAAAAAAGGCGATGAGGATGGGCTTATTGCTTGTTTAAAAAAATGCGGGCATGTACGGAGGAAAAATGAAAATTGTTGCTGTGGCTGCAGTAAATAACGAAGGCGTACTTCATGAAAATCTTATGGCATCACCGTTGATAAAAAAGGAAATAATATCCTTAAAAGTCATGCTAAATCAGAGAACTGCTGGTACAGCTTATAATGCTGGGATTTGCCAAACAGAAGAAGATATTATCGTCTTTGCCCATCAAGACGTTTACCTACCAGCAGGATGGCTGCAGAAACTTAAGGTTGGAATTCGACTGGTGGAGAATGAGGACCCTGATTGGGCAGTCATAGGTGTGATTGGAATGCAATATGATGGCAATCTTGCTGGCCGTGTGTGGTCTTCAGGCCTAAATAGAGAAATTGGTAATTCTCCAACGAGGCCTGTTGGGGTTGTTAGTATTGATGAAATGCTCATCGTGCTGCGTCGCTCGAGTGGCATTAGGTTTGACGAAGAACTACCTGGTTTCCATCTATATGGTACTGACATTGTTCAAACAGCATTGGCTAGCGGTTTGGGGGCTTATGTGATCGACGCTCCCGCCGTTCATAATAGTACTAGGATTCATAGCCTTGATAATATGTATTTTCAGTGCTATTGGTACCTTCGTCGAAAGTGGTTTAAACGGCTCCCAATTGCCACCACTGTCTTGCCTATCACCCGGTTTGCCTATCCCCTGTGGAGGTACAAACTTCGTAGCTTATTGAACGGGAATGTATTCCGCAAACGCGAAACCATCCGACCGCTGTCTGCAATTGGAGTGGCAAAACGCCTGAAATATGAATAGCTATATTGTGTCCATCCATAAACGTAACGGCCTAAGATAGGAACGCAAGTATGAACCAGATAATACCTAAAAAGCCCCCATTAACTAGCAAACACAAAATTTACTATGATCGTGGGAACCTTCCCTTGCTTGAGCTGCTAGACAATACATGTCATAAAATTTTAGATGTCGGTTGTGGTGCTGGCGGCAATGCACGTTTATTGAGTCAACTGCGCCCAAATTTGAAAATATATGGTATTACCATTTCATCTGACGAAGCGGCTATTGCATCACAATATATGGAAAAGTGTTGGGTTGCTGATATTGAAGAATCAGACTTAGGGTTTTTAGACGGGTATAGCTTTGAATGTCTATTAATGTCGCATGTTTTGGAACATCTTCGTGAGCCCGATATTCAACTAGCACGTTTAGGTAACTTTTTGAAAGTTGGGGGTAGTTTATTAATTGCAGTCCCTAATATTGTGTTTTTTCAGCAAAGAGTGAAATCGATGTGTGGCATTTTTGAGTATGAAGAAACTGGTATCACGGATAAGACTCATCTCAGATTTTTTACATACTATACTGCCGACAAGTATTTGTTTAAAGCAACACCAGAAATCAAACTTCTCAGTAAAGGCGTGACGGGCAGTCTTCCTTTCGGGAAATTGCGGCGGTATTTTTTGCCTAGTAAAGTGAATGCTTGGTTTGATAGGCTAGGATGTGCAATGTTTCCGAATCTTTTCGGCAGCCAAATTATTTTAAAGGCAACAAAAATTAGATAGTCACAATGTCCGAATTGCAGGAATATGGCACGTGCGCTAGTGCCGCTGTGCCGTTTGCAACCCCGTCCGAAACGTTTTCGGCAGGTTGCAAACCTGCCCAGGCAAAATAAGTAAAAACCTTTGATATCCGATTTTGTTTTGACTGATTCTTAATTAAAATACCAATTTAAAATTAAAATTTAAACACGTTTTTTCCAAAACGGCCGTTAGCTATGAGGTTTAGCTCATGGCGTGAGGGGCTTGCTTAAAAACTTGATTTTTCAATACGAGGATAAAATAATGTTAGAACTATGGGATTGGAAAAAACTACTCTTAGCTACCTTTATATTTATATTTGCACTACTACTCCGAAAACTGTTTGCCCGTGTCGTCTTAAAACAGTTAAAAAAATTCGCGGCAACCACCGAATCCACACTTGATAATGACATTATCGCCGCACTAGAACCCCCTTTTAAATTTATTTTTATCGTGATAGGTTTTTATGTGGCGACGCTGGTGTTGGATTTGCCTACCGAACTTGACGAAATCTTAACGCCGTTAATTCGTAGTCTTGTCGCGTTTACGCTCTTTTGGGCATTCTTTAACTGCGTCGAACCTCTAAGTGTCTTCATCGACAAGCTCGCGCTAAAATTTGGCACAGAACTAACAATTGCGCTCAAAAATTTCTTCGCAAAAGGTCTAAAAATATTTATCGCCTTAATCGGCTTAACCGCTATTTTGAACGAATGGGGCATTAACGTAATAGGGCTGCTAGCTAGCTTAAGTCTTGTCGGCGCAGCGGTGGCTTTGGCGGCTAAAGAAACTCTAGCCAACATTTTTAGCGTTCTAACAATCATCTTCGACAAAATGTTCAAGCCGGGCGACTGGATTATGACACCTGATGTTGAAGGTACTGTGGAAGAAATTGGAACACGCGCCACAAAAATCCGTACTTTTTCCAAAGCCATTGTCACGGTTCCAAACGCGACGCTCGTCAATTCAGCGGTAACAAATTGGAGCCAGATGACTAATCGACGTATTAAAATGCGTTTTGGCTTAGAATATCGTACCAGCCGTGATCAAGTGACACGTATCACGCAACGAATCAAAGATTATTTGCAAAACCACCCCGATATTGAAACCAAGCTGGTCACATTTGTTTATCTTGTTGAATTTAATGAAAGTTCTATTGACATTTTGTTGTACTATTTCACTAAAACAACAAACTGGGAAGAATGGTTGCGTATCCGTGAAGAAAATATGCTCGAATTTATGAAGATTATTGAAGATGAAGGGGCTGCTTTCGCATTCCCGAGCCAACAGCTTTACGTGGAAAAGCTACCCCCTGGCGTTTTTCCAAATAAATAGATATTAGACTTGCCGAAAGTTAAAGAAATCCTGTTTTTTTTAAAAAATAGGATTTCTATCGAAGGCCCAAAAAGTAACTAACTGACAACTGATACGCCCGCTAAAGACAAAATTCATAACGCCGTTATTCTTTTTGCTGATCTTGGGGCAGAACGTCCGATTACGGCATCATCGAACGGACAAATGATAGCGGTTGAGGCAAAGAGTTTTCTTGGTCCTTCTTTTGCCAATTGTTAGAACTCACAGTACCTGAGCGTAAACTGTATCTGGGTATCAGCAATTCTGCCTACCATAAATTTTTTAAACAAAAAGCGGTTGATATAATTATCAGGCGGCATGAAATTGCTTTACTCGTTGTTGATGTAGAAACTGAGGAGATTCTAAAATGGCTAGCACGTTACCAAAATTTAATTAAGCGATTTATGAACACATTTGCTGAGATTGCAAACAGTCGACCCGCGCCGAACACGGAAATGGTCGTTATTTTTGATGATCGACGTAAACGATATATGTTACTCAACATGGGTTGGACTAAAAATGGTCATCTTCATCATACCACTTTACATGTTTATTTGCGTGAGGGTAAATTTTGGATCGAAGAAGATTGGACTGAAAACTGATTTGCAAATTATTTATTGCAACAAGGCGTATCTAACGAAGAAATCGTCTTATCTTTTCAGCCGCCATAAACGCGCCCTTTAACTGATTTTGCAGTCGCTTAACTAGATGCCGCTTTCGCATTCCCAAGTCAACAGCTTTATGTGGAAAATTCTCCGCGTCGAAGCCTGGGAACGAGAAAAAACGTTACGGAGCAGGTTGCAAACCTGCTCCGGCAAAAAGAATTTCGAGGCTGTGTCCCGACGTAAGGAGGGATCTTTCGTTCTTGAATGAGTCGTCGTTTAAGAGTGAGCGGATAATTGAAATTGTTTCGTCGGCAAAAGTTTTCGCTTCGCGAAAACTTTTGCCGACGAAGGTGGCTTTGTCATTTTCGCCATTCAGTGTGTGTTTTTCCATTATTTTATTTTTCCTCTGGTTTGAAAGTCGCTAAGTATAACACATTTTTCTTAACTTAATGGCATTGAGGTTGGGACTGGAGGTGATTGAAATGCTTTATCCGGTTTATGTTCATCAAGGTGATGTAGAACATGCTCATGGCGTGACTATTCCAGATTTTCCTGGCTGTTTTTCGGCGGCTGATAACTGGGATGAATTGCCCGCCATGGTTCAGGAATCTGTAGAGCTTTATTGCGAAGGTGAAGACATGGATCTACCGAAGCCAAGTTCTTTGGAGCAACTTATAAGAAATGGAAAATATCACGGAGGACTATGGATGATGCTGGACATCGATGTTTCCAGATTGAATCTGAATCCGGTGCGGCTTAATATTTCTTTACCTTCCAAATTGGTTTCACGTATTGATGCGTATGCCAGCCGCCACCAAATGAGTCGTAGTGATTTTCTGGCGCTGGCAGCACAAAAAGTTATGGAGCAAAACGAGCACAAGATGTTAGGAATTATGAATTGAGAATTATCCACTGTCAACCATGCGATTGTCAAAATAATCAATTTGCACAAGAACTGCAGGGCTTGTTTGTAAGCGGGGATAAAATTCTTAAGTACTGAATCATAAATTTTCAAAATAAATTTGAACTGTGATTTGTGTGGTTTTTATATCGCCGCGCGATAAGGACGCAAATACAGCCATTCAAACAAGCGCTTAGCCCAATTAAACATTCTCAACTTGGGCATCAGCATCGCCCGTTTTGAATCACGATAAACCAGCACACCGTAAAAAAGTAAGTTCCTCCAGCGATGCGTGTTCGACGAGATTGCATGTTAAGTTTTTTCATTTATTTATTAAATAAATAATTAATCCAAACCCATTTCGTCGCTTGAATGTGCTTGCGAACTCCAACCTACGGGTTACTTTACCTACCAAATAACGCCAACTGGATATTGATTAAACTTATTATCAGCACTAACTAAAAACATGTTCTCCGCTATTGCTTGAGCAATCAGTAAACGGTCAAATGGATCTTTATGATAGAGTGGCAAAGATTCCAAAGCATAAACATGATGTAATTTTACCGATAAAAGTTTTAAATCATTATCCGTTTGTTGCGCGTTAATTATTTCAGTGAGTGGCACTTGCAATTGGAGCCGATTTATCTGGGTTTTTATCATGATTTCCCATGCGCTTACCACACTGAGATGAAGTTCGTCGTTATTATCCTCACAGGCGGCAATGGCAGAAGGAGACAACTTTTCTGGGTTACTGTCCAACCAAATAAGAATATGTGTATCCAATAACAATTTTTTCTTCATTGTTTATCAGTTCCCCAAAAGTTGTCAGGTAAGGGCGCATCAAAGTCGGGGCTTATCCAAGCTTTGCCCGGGTGCTGTCCAAAAACACGTTTTTTGGGTTTCTCGCCCACAACGACCAGCTTAATCTTGGGCATTTTGTCACGAGTGATAAAAACCTCTTCTCCACTATCAAGCAAGTTGATAAGTTCGTCAAAATCATTTTTCGCTTCAGTTAAAGTTACGGTTGTCATTATTGACATTCCTTAGTTTTTTGTCTTTTTATCAGGAGCTCGTGGCTCCGTAACGCCTTCTCGTCAACGAAAGACCCATAACGCCTCATAAAAATCACATAAGTCATAAAAATCACAGTTCAAAAATTATTCTTTATTTATCCGCACGATAAGGACGCAAATACAACCATTCAAACAAGCGCTTAGCCCAATTAAACACTCTCAACTTAGGCATCAACATCGCTCGTTTTGAATCACGATAAACCAGCACACCCTTATCCAGCGTATCAATAATACAAATCAATTCCGTTTTGAATTGATGTTGGGCTTCCTGCCCTTGTTGCTCAGCCAGCAGATTTTTAGCCGCAGCCTGAGCTTGTAAATCCGCCATGTGTGCTTGTTTAGGTAGCCATTCTGGACCAGGATGGCTACCGCCATCGCCGACAGCGTAAATTCCTTTAAATTCGGGAACGCGACAATAGGCATCTGCTTGGAAAAAGCCCCCTTCTGAAAGCGGCAAACCACTGTTTTCCGCCCAAGCGGGTCCCGTCATTCCTGGCATGAATAAGGTCAAATCACTGGCTATATCGCCTCCCTCAGTATGCACAGCGTTCGCACTAAAGCCTTTTATTTTATGGCCTAAATGAGTACGAATATTATATTTTTTCATTTCACCCAATAAGGCTTTGACAGCCTTCTCGCCTAAGCGTCGTAGCGGTAATACATCGATCTATTGTATAGAAACAAGCGCTAACAGTCATGCAACAATATACTAACTTTGTACGCCCCCATAGTTTTATAGAAGTAATTACCGCTATATTTCCTGTTAGGAATCCTGCGAGGGCAAGCTCAAGAAACCTAGCGATAGGATGCCAGTTTTAAGTTATTTCTTAACTGCTGCATTAGCTGTTTTTCTCATAAGGCACCAGAAAAAATATCGCATAAAGCACCGGCACCACAATCAAAGTCAATACAGTCGCAAAGCTTAATCCAAATATTATGGTAACTGCCATACCGATAAAAAAGCCATCGAATAGAAGCGGAATCATACCAAGTACCGTCGTAATCGCAGCCATCGTGACTGGACGTAGGCGACTCACTGAAGATTCTAAAATAGCCGTAAATGGTACTTTGCCCTCTCGGATTTCTAAGTCAATCTGATCAATAAGGACAACCGCATTTTTGATCAGCATTCCAGAAAGGCTGAGAAAACCTAATAAGGCCATAAAACCAAAAGATTCTCCCGTGAGCAGCAGCCCCGGTGCTACGCCAATAATGGCGAGAGGTACGCACAGCCAAATAATGAGCGGTTGCCGTAGCGCATTAAAGAGAAAAATAACCACGAGTACCATTATTAAAAAACTAATCGGTATTCCTGCCCCTAATGCTTGTTGTGCTTCCGCGGAATCTTCATATTCTCCGCCCCATTCCATTTCGTAACCAACGGGCAATTTAATTGCCTCGATTTTCGGTCTGATACGTTCAAACACAACGCTGGCATTGCCCGCTTTGGGATCACATTGAGGAGTAATAGTATGTTTTCTGTTGTATCCGTGAATTATAGCATCCTGCCATTCCGTTATAAATCCGGATACGACTTGACTCAGTGGGATCGACTGTTGCGCGGCTGAACTCCAAATTTGTATATCTTTAATGTTCTCCACATCTACTCGTTCCGCCTCTGGGGGCCGTGAAATGATAGGAAGCAGTTTATTGCCTTCACGGTAAATGCCGACTTGAGTGCCACTGAAAGCTGTTTCCAATGCCCGGTTTGCCTCGGGGCGGGAAATACCAACTAATCTCGCTCGCGCTTCGGCAAATTGGGGACGCAGCACTTTGACTCGTTGCCGCCAATCGTCACGAATTTCTATGGCGCCTCCATCTTCACGCATGATAGCTTGTGCTTGGTTCGAGAGTTGCCGCAGTACCACTGGATCAGGCCCACTAAAACGCGCTTTGATCATGGCTCCGCCACCTGGACCTAATCTGAATTTTTTGAGTTTTGGCTCAGCATTGGGAAAGTTATTATCTAAATACTGTCGAATGATTGGTATTAAACTCTCAATGCGCCGGTAGTCATCAACAGTGACTAGCACTTGTCCATAACTGCTGTAATCTTTTTCTGGTACATAGACCAATAAAAAGCGCAATGCTCCCGCTCCTACAAAAGTGGCAACTGATTCTACGCCCTCCTGTTTCATCACAAATTCTTCAATCTTTTTTAAGTCTTCACTGGTTTCGCGGATATCAGTGCCTTCTGTCCGCCAGTAGTCAATCATTAATTGGGGGCGAGTAGAGGCTGGAAAAAAACTGTCTTCTAACAAAGTAAAGCCATAAATGGCAAGAAACAGTAAAGCCACCATCAGTCCAATGGTGAGCCACCTCAGGCGGAGACAAAGGCGCAGAAAAGCTTTATATATCTGATAAAAAAGGCCCCGATAGGGGTCTTTTCCAACATGCTTGGCATCGTCTTTTAAAAAGAAAACACAGAATAAAGGAGTTATGGTAATTGCCAGCACCCAACTCATCATCAAAGATATCAGAATCACTTGGAATAAGGCGCGAGTAAATTCACCCGCCGCGTTTTGAGATAGTCCAATGGCAGCAAAGGCGAGTATGGCAACCACGGTTGCTCCTAATAGAGGCCACATTGTTTGTTCAACAACCTGTTTCGCGGCTTTAAGGCGATCCATGCCGCTTTGTATTCTGATAAGAATGCCTTCCGTAACGACAATCGCATTATCTACTAACATGCCAAGTGCGATGATTAAAGCTCCAAGGGAAATTCTATGGAGATCGATGTCGTATATGTCCATGACTATCACGGTGCCACAGACTGTCAGAACTAAAATGGCGCCAATCAATAAGCCGCTGCGTAGCCCCATGAAAATCAAGAGAACGACAATAACAATGGCAAGCGCGGATATAAAACTATTGACAAAACCGTTAATTTCTTTTTCGACGGTGTCCGATTGGTACGAAATAATGCCCAATTCCATGCCCAGCGGGGATTGTGCTTCAAGTTTTTTCAGCTTGGCTTTAATAGCTTTTCCTAGCGTGACAACATTGCCGCCTGATACGGTGGAAATACCGATTGCCAACCCGGGTTTGCCGTTGAAACGTAATAAGGTTTGTGGTGGTGTCACATAATCTCGGCTAATGGTGGCAACATCTTTGAGATAAATCAATTTGTCAGATGACTGAGTGTTAATCAGTAATTCACCTACTTCTTCAACAGTATCAATACCACCAGTGGGATAAATGGGGATATATTCGCTGCCAACTTTGACATTTCCTGCCGATGCCACGAGATTTTGTTGTTTTAAAGTGCTATAAATGGCTTGAGAGGAAATGCCTAACTGCGCTAAACGGGAACGGGAAAATTCGACAAAAATGGCTTCTTGCTGTGCGCCCCAAATGTCTATTTTGGCAACTCCCGGCACCAGGAGCAATTCCCGTTTGAGAAAATCTACATAATCTTTGATTTCTCTATAGGTATAGCCTTCCCCCGTTATTGCAAAAAAGATGCCGTAAACGTCGCCAAAATCGTCTTGTACCACTGAAGCTTGTACGGAAGGCGGCAGTTGTGATTGGACATCACTGACTTTGCGACGAAGTTCATCCCAAATTTGGGGTAATGTGTACTTGTCGTACTTGTCTTTCATTTCCACCGTTATGATAGATTGCCCGGCTCTGGAGATAGAAGTGACCTTTTTCAGTTGTGGCATTTGTTGGACGGCGGTTTCGATAACATCCGTCACTTCTTCCTCAACTTCGGTGGGGAGCGCTCCCGGATAGTTGGTAATAATCAAGGATTCCTTGATGGTAAATTCGGGGTCTTCAAGTCGTCCGAGACGTTCATAAGAGAACCAGCCGCCGCCAAGGAGCAAGAATGTGAGTACCAGGGTGATGGTTTTTTTGTGAATCGCGTATTCGGCAATGTTCATGGTTATCAGTATCCAGCGTTGCTATCAAATAGTCGAATTTTCATACCTTCTTGCATGAAATGAACACCAGCCGTTACAATCCGTTCGCCGGTTTTGAGTCCATTAAGTACCCGAATGCTTGTTCCAGTCAAATCCCCCACCTTAACTTGTCGCTTTTGTACTGTCATTGTGTTGGGTTCCACTACCCATACATATTGTTTGTTTAGTTCATCGGCGAATACGGTGCTGACGGGGACAAGAAAGGTCGAAGTCGGCGTACTTTCTGCCATTTGCTTTTCGGTGACTATAACCGTTGCGGTCATACCCGGCAAAATTTGAAGGTCTTTAGGAGCCGGCATGGTTAGGACTCCGCGATAAGTCTGTGTTTTTGGATCCGCCTCTGTTGTGTGTTCTTTGACTTTGAGGATAAATTCTCGATCTGGTACGGCTTCAAATATGGCAACAAATTGATAAAAATCAGGTTCTTTGGCATCAACGAATACCTGTTCTGGCACATTAACAATAATATCAAGGCGGGAGATGTCCTGAAAAATAAAGATTGGCTCCTTGGCTTGGACGTTTTGAAAATTATTCACAATCCTTTTGGCGACTACGCCGGTAAAAGGTGCTCGGAGATAGGTGTCATTAAGAGCATTCTGCGCTTCATTCCGCTGCGCCATCAGCCCCTTGATCTTGAATTTCATCGCTTCAATATCTTCAGCTCTGGCACCGGCTTTGCCTTTTTGAAGGTTTTGGTTAGCGGTATTCAATTGCGCGACTGCCACATTGTAGGCGCTTTCTTGACGATCATAATCGGCTTTGGAAATGACCCTTTTCTTCCAAAGGTCTTTGTAACGCTCATATTGCTGTTTGGCCTCTTGAAAACGGGCCTTTGCAGCCGACACTTCGGCTTGTAAAACTCTTTCTTCCTCTGGTCTTGCCCCGGCTTTCATGGCTTTGAGTTGGGTGCGTGCTTGGGCTATCGCACTTTTAACTTTGGCGAGATTGGTTTTGTAGTCCCTTGGGTCAAGACGCGCTAACACTGTCCCTTTTTCAACTTCTTGTGCTTCTTTGACGGGCAATTCTATCAGCGTACCCGACACCCGAAAGGCTAATTCGGCTCGTTGGTATGCCTGAACTTTGCCCGGCAAGTGGCGGCTGGGCTCAGCTTCTGTATTCGCGAGTACCATTGTTTTTACTGGCCTTACAGTTTCAATGGGTGTTTGTTGCTCAGAAGTGGGCTCACATGATGTTATCAACATTGTTGTCCAAATGGCCCAAAAGAGTGCGCTGATTTTTGAGGGCATATTTTACTCCTGTGATTATAAAGCTTTGAGAAGGTGTACGGAAAGTTTAAAATCCAAGAAATGATTTATCTAAGCTAAGTGCTTTAACATGAGATCAATCATTGGTATATCTACCATAGATTCACTGCCTTCAGGAAGGTATTCATAATATTTCCCAAGCATCCGAAAGTACGCTCAACTATCCATCTTTTATGGTAAAACCTTGAAACCTCTTTTCTTATCATAAGGTTTCACCATTTTCAATAATACTCCTCCCAATTGTTTGGCCTATTCCACTAAACTAATTTTCCAGCAGAAGCACCATCAGCCCAAATAATCTTGATTGAAAGAAAAAAATCAGATAAGCAACATAGTAATCTTGTTGCCCTTTCAAGTTCATATAACAATCAAATGTTGCGAGCCGTTCTTATTAACTACGATAAGGACGCAAATACAACCATTCAAACAAGCGCTTAGCCCAATTAAACACTCTCAACTTAGGCATCAACATCGCCCGTTTTGAATTACGAAAGACTAACATACCCTTGTCGAGCGTATCAATAATACAAATCAATTCCGTTTTGAACTCATGTTGGGCTTCCTGCCCTTGTTGCTCAGCCAGCAGATTTTTGGCCGCAGCCTGGGCTTGTAAATCCGCCATGTGTGCCTGTTTAGGTAGCCATTCTGGACCAGGATGGCTACCGCCATCGCCTACAGCGTAAATTCCCTTAAATTCGGGAACGCGACAATAGGCATCTGCTTGGAAAAAGCCCCCTTCTGAAAGGGGCAAACCACTGTTTTCCGCCCAAGCGGCTCCCGTCATTCCTGGCATAAATAGGGTCAAATCACTGGCTATATCGCCTCCCTCAGTATGCACCGCATCCGCGCTAAAGCCTTTTATTTTATGGCCTAAATGAGTACGAATATTATATTTTTTCATTTCACCCAACAAGGCTTTGACAGCCTTCTCGCCTAAACGTTTTCCAGGTTCAGCAGCGGGACTGAAAAAGACTAATTCAAATTTATCACGGCGTTTTTGCTGGCGTAATAAAGTATCGATACCGAACAAAAATTCAAAAATAGGGCCACCACGCATGGCAACCGGTTCTTTCGGATTGCTGGCAAAGCCAAAAGCTAATGTGCCACCTTCAAGGGCGGCAAGACGATCACTGTAAGCTTTTGTTGGTGCATAGCCTTCACAAGGCGTATAAATGTGTTCTATGCCCGGCAGTTTTTTGATAAAGCGCCCACCCGAGGCGATAATTAAACTGTCAAAGGCGACACTGCCATTGTCGGTTTGCACTTGTCGGTCATTTAAGCCTGTCACAGTGCCTTGGTGATATTTCACATTATGACGTTTGAAGAAATTGTCCAACGGCACGGTTAAATCTTCTTCGCTGCGTAATCCCGCCGGTACCCATATTAAGCTGGCATAATAAAACAATACTGGGCGTGGTGAAATTAAAGTAATGGGCTCACGACAAGCTTGTTTGCGTAGCGTTCTAATTGCCGTCAATCCGCCAAAGCCTGAGCCAATGATGACAATTTGGGGCATAGTGATTCCTCTTGATAAAATAAAAATTCGACGCGGAGCGTGGGAACGATAAAAAAAATACTTGAATACTTATGTATAAGGATGAGCGTAGAGCCTGGGAAAAATGGGTGGAACAAACACATGGGAAAAATGGGTGGAACACAATATAAAAAAGCGGCTTTTGCACTTGCATACTCAGTCAAGAAAAGTCCAATGGCAAGGGTAGCACTAACTGAAGTGGCGACGGTGAGGTGGGTGTTGAAATTTGCCATAATGTGGCTGGGGGACCAGGATTCGAACCTGGGTTGATGGAGTCAGAGTCCATAGTCCTACCGCTAGACGATCCCCCACGTCCAAGATAAATCTTGAACTCCTCTAAACTACTATACTAGCGTTTTGAATATTGTGGACGTTTACGCGCTTTATGTAAACCAATCTTCTTACGTTCAACTCCACGGGAATCGCGGGTCACAAATCCCGCTTTACGCAATGAAGCGCGAAAAGTTTCATCATATACAATCAACGCACGAGCTAGTCCGTGTCGAATAGCACCCGCTTGACCGGTATTACCACCACCGCGTACCGTGGTATAAATATCAAAGGCACTTTCCCTGTCTACCACCTTCAGGGGTTGACGGACAACCATACGGGCTGTTTCACGACCAAAGTATTCATCAAGTGGACGATTATTTACAAAAATTCTACCTTCTCCGGGTCTCAGAAATACACGCGCTGCTGAACTTTTGCGCCGCCCGGTACCATAATATTGCTCCATAATCTTTAACTCTTTATAATCAATGGGATTGGTTGTTGAGCCATATGCTTATGTTCGGTACCGGCATAAACTTTTAGTTTGCTAAACATACTACGCCCTAGTGGTCCTTTGGGCAACATACCTTTGACAGCGGATTTAATAATCCGCTCCGGTGCCTTTTCCATCATTTTATCAAAAGGTATCGACTTAAGTCCACCTGGATAACCACTATAGTGATGATACATTTTACTCGTACTTTTACGACCGGTAACACGCACTTTTTCGGCATTAACCACGACAATATGGTCGCCAGTATCAACATGCGGCGTATATTCTGGTTTATGTTTGCCCCGCAAGCGTTTGGCGATTTCAGTGGCAAGCCGCCCTAAAACCAGATTTTGAGCATCAATGAGAAACCATTGACGTTGAATGGTTTCAGGTTTGGCGCTAAAGGTTTTCATTTCCATCCCCAAGGTTGAAACCCCCGCCTTTAGGCGGGCAGATTTATCTCACAATTTATATATTATTATAACTTTAAAGGTGCTAGTTTTTAAGGAACCAGCAAACCTTTGGCTTAGGCCAGCAATGCTCGCGCGGGTAAAGGTTTCCTCGCCAATGTTAGAAAGGCTTTTTACGTGTACACCGTCCGACACCACAAACAGACTTTTAATGCACTACGACAGAGCTTGGAGCTGGAAAAGCACTTCAAGGTGTCATGACCAAACCAACGTAGCCCTTTCCGGCTCAGGCTGGTCAACCGTGGCTTGGTATTTCTCGGCTTTAGCCGTTATGCCAAGCCACCTGCTTTGGCAGGTGGTGGTTGACTAGGTACTCCAAGTAACAATCTAAAAATCCTATTTCTTTAATAAATAGGATTTTTTTTAAATCTATTAAAAAGGCTGGCAAGGATACGACTTAGTTGCCAGTCTGTCAAGTGCAATTTGTTGCCAAACCCCGCATATCTTCAATTATAACTGACAATTTATAGGGATTTTTACAATGGATTAATAATAAAATTTATAGTACTATAATCTGTGCAAGATTATCCCTTTAAAGTGGAGAAGAAAATGGTTAAGCTAGAGTCCCAACAGAAACCCAGCGTGGCACTCACTAAAAAAGAGTTGATAACAATCATTTTCTCTTACTTTAAAACGCCAAAACCACAAAATCTGGCTTTGGTTATGTTTAAGGGGCAAGCTCCCTGGGGTGATAAAACTTCTATCACCTTCTGAATTTACCTTTAAATCGAGCTTAAACCGATTTTG